>Ga0214478_100535_pt1 | contig 22065 bp, 15 predicted proteins | sample M1_20Mar14CPVII9_2_FD_178001 | JGI IMG/M metagenome (GOLD analysis project Ga0214478, IMG submission 178001) | Marine eukaryotic communities from Monterey Bay, California, United States - M1_20Mar14CPVII9sort6BwellD7 | ecosystem: Environmental > Aquatic > Marine > Unclassified | place: USA...
GGAAGAAGAATCTACTGACTCTCGTCGATCAGCAGTACCCAAGCGAAAGGCATTTACGAATGCGTGTGGTGTGATTCAGGGTGCGATGACTGAGGAAGATGATACCTCGCCTACCAAAGAAGAAGAAGAGGATGCCGGGGCCTTTGAGGTTGGACAACGAATCGAAGCTCGATACCGAGGACAAGGTCGAAGGTGGTACAAAGGCACAGTTGTTGCTTCTCTCGGCAATGGCTTGTATGATATCGATTATGATGATGGTGATAGTGATAGAAGCTTGTCTTCAGATGCCATTCGAGTCAGGATGCCTCGTCGAAAGAAGGTACCCAAGAAGACGCCCAAGAAGCAGCAACAGAAGCAGCAGCCTTGTATTGGAGAGGATGATGACACGATGATGATTAATACTTTCAACAATAATACACAGCAACAGTCAGCTCCGTTACTCAATGAGCGACAAAGAATCATCTTTGATTTAGTACGTGGCAAAGAAGATGATAATGATGATTCCGTCGACAAGGAGAATACCAACAAGGCTGGAGCTAGTTTGTTTTCTCCCATCAAGACTAAGCGTGTCACCTTTGCAAACTCACCGTCCATCAGTATGGAAGAAGAAGAACGAGGAGTAGTTCAAGAGAAGACTGAGGTCGAAGTAGTGAATGATAATTCATTCTCACCAATCAAACCTTTCAACCAAGTCAAGTCAAAGGATATCTACTCCAGACCTCCGACAAGTTTAGACACTTCTTCACTTGCAAAGAGTACTACTCAAACATTACCATCGCCTACACAAGTTATCATTAGTAGCAAAAGTCAAGCAGTGAAGAAGGAACAAGTGCAACCCTTTGTTTTAGTCAAGGTTGGAGTAATTAACAATGAAGTAGTAATGCCACCGAGTAAAGACGACGATGATATTTCTTTACAACAAGAAGATGACACAACTGATACATTTCAAGGACTACTTTCACCGGAGTCAGATAGTAACACTCCATCTTCCAAGGATCCAGGTGATGATTTGTTCCAATTCAACTGGGATGGTTGTGCAACCACTTCTGATGATTTCCTTGCCGACGAGATTGGCCATGATTTGTTCAGTACCAATAGGATGACATCTAGTCGTCGAGGAACATATGCTAGCGGTCGAGGAACAATGTATCCTAGTTATGGTCATGGAAAGGCAAGAACAAGTAGTAGTTGGGACAAGATTAGGCTTTAGGTTCTACAACTTGAGGTTTAGAGAAAGAAGGAAGGCTTTGAGTGGATCGAGCCTTCACTTATTTCACAGCACTAATTCATATATGGCGTAGAATATATAGAGTAAATCTTGTATGAAATGGCACATTGTCATGTGATTGTTTAGTTCTTATACGATTGTTTAGTTCTTATAATTCCTATCAAGCACCACAGCAAGATCTTCTAATAATATCTATATTCATCACTAAATGCAGCAGCTTCATCCCTCTGGTTACTCTTAACCTCATCTAAATATGCTTGATATCCTCGTAAAGCTTTTGCATAATCATCTTTTGTTGCATGCCCTTCCGTGAATAGTTCTTTGATATTCGTCAAAGAGTCAGATAGTCCACCCCTTGCTGCAATCATAAAATGTTTCAATGCCCTATCCGTATTGTCAATGGCACTCTCATAAAGACCTACATTGTACCTCGCTCCTACATGACCAAGTATAGCTGCTAACTCCCAGTAATGCTGGGCCTTCTTTATATCCCTTTCCACAACATCACCATTGTGATAACAAGTATTACCAATATCTGCATTACCATGCAAGTAACAATTACCAATATTATGATAAGATTCAGCACTACTGCCCAGCTCTCCTGCCCGGTGCCAAAGTTCTAATGCCTTATTGCTATTTTGTGGGCAGCCACATGTTCCTTGATCATACTTACATGCTAAATTGAATAATGCTAGAGGATCGTTCATCTCCACTCGCTTCTTGTTTCTTTCAATTATCTCCCTATCTGAATAAGGAGCTGGAGTTCTGCAAAATGGACACAATTGCTTGTTGATATCTATTTTGGCATTTGCGTAGATACATCCACCACATATGACTTTACCACAGCATGTCTTATATTTAAACCCCGTATACAGTGAAGGCATTCGTAGGAAACAAATTGGACAATCTTCAGTTGGTGGTTGTTTGAATAAATCCTCATCAGACGGTGGTATCATTTGATTATCATTCATACTCATAGATCCTAACAGATTATCAATTCCACTATCATTGGGCACATTATCATTGGCAGATTCATTGTAATTCTTTGTAGGAGGCGATGGTGGAAGGGGCTGTACCTCTCGATTATCACTAACACATACTTTACACCTCCGCTGATCTAATTTCCATTGTTTCTTGCTAAACTTATCTTTTGGTAAATCTTTATGACATGCTGCACATAACTTCATATTTTTGGGTTGATAATATATTACAAGGAGTTGCTTGTTTGTATATTGATATTGGCTGGTTGTATCAAAAGTCAAAGATGGTGCATGTGATATTTGGATATTAGAAATATTTTTTTGAGATTGCAATGTTGTTCCATCCAGATCGATACTACTTAGGCAACGGCAGCTGTAGTAGTACACACACTGATGTATGATATGGTGTATAATATGGCTATAATATAACTGAACTACGCCACCGACCACGCCAAGTCTACTGCAACCTACCTGCCTCTTGAGAGTTTAAATGAAGGATACCATGCTCATACTCTCATAATTTTTCTAAATCAACATTGCAACTCAAATATATATATATACTAAACCAAATGGCAGATCAAACAAATCCCTCTTCAGCTGGAGGTAGTACCTCAGCAGCGGCAATGTTAAATCAACCGATAGTGATAGATTGCGGTAGTTCATCCATGAAGGCTGGATTTGCAGGTGGTACCAAACCCAAGGTAAGTTTAGATGAACCAACATTATTTTATTGGCAGTGTACACCTACTTCTAGTATTAATATATGTTATTAATATATACTATGTTTTCATATTATCATGTATATTAGGTAACAATAGGGACAAAAGTAGGGCATCCAAAGCATCAACGAGTAATGCCAGGAGGAGCACTGGAAGGTGAGGAATCTAAATCATCAACACTAGGCAAAAGTAGTACAAGACAAGCAGGTGGTACAACATCCTATTATGTTGGACGTAAATTAGATGAACATCGTGGTGCATTTTTATTAGAATATCCAATGGATAGAGGAAAGGTTGTTGATGGTGGTTGGGATGCTATGGAATTACTTTGGGAGGTGAGTTTTAATAAATAAAATGTTGGTTGAGTTTTGTGAATTGTTTTATTGGGTTTGAAATGTTGTTGGGGTATTGCAAATCATATATTAATATTATCTTATACAACAATACCGCACCATCAATACATCACCACAATAACAGCACATATACTCCAAACAAAATCTAAATGCCAAAATGGATGAACATCCCGTCCTATTAACTGAACCACCAAACAATCCAAAATTGCACCGTGAACACTTAGCAGAGATATTCTTTGAAACATTCCGCACTCCGGCCTTATTCGTCGCCCCGCCTGCGGTATTATCATTATATGCCTCTGGACGTACCACAGGCGTTGTATTAGATGTAGGCGAGGGAGTAACGCATTGTATACCAGTCTATGAAGGATATGCATTACCACATTCAATAGTACGAAGTGATATAGGTGGACAAGATGTTACCAATCGATTATCATTATTAATGCGTAAGAATGGATTGGCATTATCAACTACTGCCGAATTAGACTTTTGTACATCAATGAAGGAAGAAGTATGTTATGTGAATAATGTACCAACACAGGAAATGAATGATTATGATATGGCACGTAATACAGATGAACGTGTGAAAGCACAATATCAACTACCGGATGGACAAGTTATTAATCTATCAAATGAACGATATCGATCCACCGAGGTATTATTCCAACCATCAATTATTGGATCAGAAGAAAAATCTATACAAGATGTATTAATGTCATCTATATTATCATCTGATATGGATTTACGATCGACATTATTTACTAATATTGTTTTAAGTGGGGGGACGACGTTGACGCCTGGATTGGGTGATCGATTATTATATGAGGTACGACAACGTGCTCCTGATCGGACGAAGATACGTATATTGGCACCACCGGAACGGAAGGAGAGTGCATGAAAGTCCGCGTTAGTATTGTTTATCATATGAATTCGTGTGTTCAATATGAAGTATCGACAAGGCCACTACTCCATTTGACCTCCGTTTGCCTTTATTTGATTGCCTTTAAGCCACATGTACTAACAAAAGTTACTATCTCCTCTCTTTTATCATCACAAATTGTAATAACGCGCATCTTCCAGGGGTTGGTGGATCTATATTGGCTAGTTTGGCAACGTTTAAGAATATGTGGGTTAGTAAGAGTGAATATGAGGAGTATGGATCGAGTATATTGCATCGTGGATCATTGTGATATGTTTGAGGAGTGTATTATGTATTCACTATCGAATGCATAAGGAGGGGAAGGGGGATTTGGTTTGGGTTTGGGGGCGGTAAGGAGGACGGGGAAGGTTTTGTACTGACGAGCTGTATAGGTATACATTGAACATACAAAGTCTAAGATAGAGATCAATTGCACCGCCCGAGTCTGACAAGCATTTGATTATCTAACTCAGATACGTGAGCTCCATGGCAAAGTTTTACCTCCTTCAAACCAGTCCTCCGTTTCGGAGCTCATACTTATAGAGCTTTAGAACTTAGAAACTGTTATCCATCCTTTGTCTGTTGCAAGCTGGAACAGCTCCCTAAGCTTTTTCCAATACTGCTAAATAAAAAAAGAAACCTCTGAGCTAGAGATAAGATATGAGTAATAATTAGAACAGCCTTTGTGTGACTATGACGCCAGAGACAGTAGTGTCAGCTAATATCGTACCTGCCATCTGCCAAAACCAATGCAATCTGCACTAACACAACTCTAACATCGGTTGCATTGAGGGCTTGGCGGTAGCTGGTAGGTGTGGATAGTACAGCTGAGGATAAGGCTGGTGTTTGATCGTCAAGTGATTGCTGGCGGCGGTAGGTTATTTCATATCGCCGTCGTAGGTTTTAATTGCAATAACAATCATTCAACAGACACCAATCACAAGGGTTGGTGCCATCATGGCTACAACAACACGACCAGGTATAGCCCCAATCAAGAGTATGAGTAGATCATCATCCACTGATTGTGCAATCCGTAATAGATTGCTCTTCAAGCTTGGGATTGATCATTCTCGTACTACTCTGCAAGGGAAGAAGAAGGTGTTGATGAAGGGAGAGAGCCGTAGGGTATCCTACCCATCATCTGATACATCAAGTTCAAGTACTGCGAGTTGCAGTGATAGTGATGATCAAGATTCACATGACAATGATATGCTTAGACAGCGTACCACGAGACGCCGTCAGGCATCACCATCTACGGATACATCATCTCACTACACCGTTCCACTCAAGTTCAATCAAGATCCCCAAGAAGATTTACCACCGCTAGGTCAAGATAATGATTATGATGACTCTTCATCAACATTATCCGAACCACCTTTATGTATCACTACTAATTGTATTTTAGCTACTAATAAGAAGAAATCCCCCAAGAAGAATAAGTCGACCCTCAAGAAATCCCTGTATAAGAGTTGTATACAATTCAATCCACAAGTAACAGTAATACCAATCCCCTCACATACATCCTATACGCCAGAAGTACATAATGCATTATATCTATCACGTACTGAAATGTCAGTAAATACTATACGTAATACACGTGAGTTCATATACGAAGGTTGGAATTGGTATAATGCTATTGAAGAGGATGGGATGTATCGTTCTAAAGTAACCAAGGGACCGTGGGTGGCAGGTGCGTTGGTACATCCTGCTCATGTTGGTACTGGTGCTAATGTTGTTTCGTCGGGTAATGCTAGGGGTGGAGGAAGTAGGAGGAGGAATCCATACTTGTAGAAGGAGTGTGGGGCGGATGATTTGGGCTATTGTACTTATTAATGATATGCGCATCTTCAGTAGATGAGAAGTAACTATAAACGCTTTATAGTTTACAGCACTAGTACTCTTTTTTACATGTGTGTGTCGTGTGTGTGTGTGTGTGTACTCTTTAAGCTCTTCTTTCCTCAACCGATGATCCAATCATCGGTGTTGGTAAAGAAGTAGACACCCCCCCGTCAGTTTTGAATGAGCCTATTGTGCCTCACTTGCTTCTAATGATATTTAAATTTCTCATCGTATTCGGCAGCTTCATCCCTCTGGGCACTCTTAACTTCATCAAGGTATGTTTGATATAACCTCAATGCTTTTGTATAAACTTCCTTTCTTGCTATCCCATCAGTGTATAGTTTCTTGATTTCTTCCAGCGAGTTACTGCATCCAAGTCCAGCTGCAATCGTAAAGTGCTTCAAGGCCCTATCCCAACCTCTCAATGACCTGTCCATATTACCTACCCAGGCCTCCATACGTCCAAGTTCGTGCCTCGCTTTTACATGACCGAGCATAGCTGCTAGCTCCCAGTAGTGAACTACTTTCTCCATATCTTTTTCACCAACACGTGTGTATGTTGTAGATATATTCCAATAAGCTGACGCCTGACCAAGTTCTCCTGCTCGATGCCAAAGTTCTAATGCCTTGGTGCAGTTCTGTTGATATCCATTTACCCCATCAGCAGTAAATCCCCCGGCATCATAGAATGCCCAGGCATCGTTCACCTCCATTCTTTTCTCATACCTTTTAACGAATTCACTGTCACAGACATCCAGTGCGGATCTACAAAATGGACACTTCTCTTCTGCAACTTTATTTCCTTGATTATCATACACGGGCGAATAGATACATCCACTACATAAAATCTTTCCGCAACATGCCATATATTTCTTACCCGACACTTTTGATGGCATTCGTAAGAAACAGATATGGCAATCTTCTTCTTGTGGAGGTTGTTTGAATAATAACTCATCATGTAACTCTGCAACTCTTCTCTCACATTTCTTTTTATGCTTTGATCGATGTTTCTTCTTACATGCAGCATTACAATAATTTACTGCGTTGCATTTGTTGCATGTATTAGTAATATCACTACCTTCCTTTCCACAATTGGCACACGTTGATAATATAATATTGGTTTTTGTATTTGATTCATCTGATATGTTCGTCTTATCTAAGTTGTCGCAGATTTTATTATCAATGTTGGTACTTGGAATATTCACATCAACAGAAGTCAATATACCTTGTAATTGTTTGCGAGGCGAACTCATGATCTGCTCTCTGCCTTTAGAACTGGACTGGCTCTTAATCATCGTACTAGCTGATCTGTAGATGTTGATTTTTCCAGATTGAGCGGTTGAAAGTATATAATCCCTAGGAATATAAGGTAAAAAGTGCCCCCAGAGCCCCAGAGGAGCAGAAACCCCCTACTCTCATACTCTCATACTCTCATACTCTCATAATCTTGAGATCTTTCGTCCTCGATACTTCTTGTTGTTATTGGGCGGCAGTATACCAATGTAGTACACATACAATATCATGTTGAGGAGTAGGGTACTTAGGCGATGATTTTTTAAATCTTTTGCCAAAAAAAAAATGTTTGCAGAGACAGAGACCTTTATTTATCGATAAGCAAACTAATTGATATGATATCAAGCGGATATTAAGGAGGTAAGTGCTTGTTTGTAATATAACATTATTATACATACATCACATATTTATTATTTGCTCATCCATCGTATATTATTCCCGTTGTTCTTTCCGCAGAACGAATATTATCAAGTTCAAGTCAACACTCAATATAAAATGCCAACACAACGACTTAGTAATCTAGAGAATCTAGAGACGGAACGTAATAACTTCCTCTTACATGAACAACGTATCATTCAAGAACGGGATGAGATTCTTCGTAATATACATAATCATTTAGAGCAATTGGATGCCGGTAAGTTTTATATTATATTCTTTGTTTGAGTTGCAACTTTGTACGCATTTTGGGTATGCTTTTTGATGTTTTTGCAATGCATACGTTATGTTACCTGATCATTGATCATACTAATATATCTTATCGTCTATATTGACGTACGTTTACAGAGATTGTACGTCTTGGTGGAACGGCAAGAGATACGTCTTCCTCGGCAAACAATGTTCCTGTTGAATATGTACCCTCAATTGCCCCCTTCCCTACAATTGATTGCAACCAATCCACTACAACAACGAGGAAGCATAAGAATTGGTCCAATGGTACAAAAGTAGTAGCTTGTAAAGCATGCCGTGCAGCCAAGAAGAAGTGTACACACAACGGTAACAACAATAACAATAGAAATAATCAGAAAACGGCGGAGAAGAAGGAGGAGAAGAAGGAGGATATGTGCAAGCCAGCTCCAAAGGATTCATCAAGTGGGGATGAGAAGAAACAATCAGTTGCAACTTCCCTCAGCTTCGATACAAACGATATGAAGGAGAATGAATCCAACAACAGTCGTAACAGTAGTGGTAGTGAATTCTCTTTAACAACAACTGAACAACCAAAGAAGAAGAAGAAGAAAGAGAAGCCTCAAGTTCCGCGGCAGAGGCTGAGTAAGAGTGGTCTTACCCCCGCTGAGATTCATAATGGAAAGCCTTGGGATTGTGAATGCGGTGAACATTTGCCTGGTGATCGTGCACGTTGTGGTAAGTGCAAGAAGTGGAAGGGAGGAGTACGTCCACCAAATCAGACTACCACCACATCTACTAAGCCCAAGGCAGAGAAGAAAAAGAAGAAGGTTGTCACTGTGCCACAACCACTTCCCACTGTCAATGACATATACAAGAATGTGTCAGATAAATCAGCTGATGACTTTACAATGGATGGGGCACTAATCTTGGCTAGTTTAGGGTCGGGTAGTTATTACAATGATACCAATCGTCCTGCGGTTGAAAGATGTCTTGGGGATATTGTCTCTGCTGTGACAAGTCACGTCGAAGCACAGCAGGCCGGGATGAAGAAGAAGACTACCAAGGGTACAAAGAAAAGGGGAAGACCGAGAAAAGATAGCGTCGGTGTTACTGCTCGGAAGGGAGGGAAGAGTGATGGCACTGTCACAGTCAAACGTAAGCGAGGACGTCCCAAGAAAGTGGTTGCCGAACAACCTCAGATTCAACGAGTGGTATCAAAGGAGAGCGATAGCAACAATGGCTCAATTACGAACAAGCCAGAACGTCCAAAGAGTGAAAATGCTTCTACTTCTGCCTCTGCTAATGAACAAAGTCATATGATGATTGACATGGCCGACCTAAAGCTTTCTGCTCCGAGCTCAGAAGACGAAAAGGAGAAGACAAAGCGACGAAAGACGAATCCCGAAGAGGTAGTAGAAGCAACCAAGATTGTTGCCTGTATTGTCACTTTGGCAGAAGCTGCTGCGTCGGGCTGCAGCAAGTGTAGGGATGAGTTGGCTACTGGTGAAAAGACACGACGTGAACATGCGGATCACTGTCCTCGAAAGAGACGTTCCTCCTCTTCTTCCTCAAGTTCAAGTGGACAATCATCAAAGAGTACGTCGAGTAGTACCAGTACTAGAAGTGCAGTAAGAAGTGCAGTAGTATAAAGACGCTTTACACACAAGATTAGATAGTGCAGCTTGTTGGACAGGACTGCCCGAGATATCATTTCATATACAGAGGAATAGGAACGAGCCTTGGCTACTGGGCTAACTTCTACGAGCAGACTTGTGTTGGACACAGTTTAGCTTTCGTGTAGATGTTGACTTAGCCCATCATTAATAGAAGACAATACTAGTATTTGTATTTAAGTATATAAGAACGACAGATTAATACATATTCTTTCAATTACTTTACACTTGATTGTTATAAGTGACAACTGACACTGACATACATTAAACTAATACCACACCACAAAACATCTACAACTCCTCTACACCACATAATACAACATCTCACTCTTTGCAAATCATAAAAGCTCTTACATTCCCCCCTTGAGTTTGGCAATATCAATACCTTTCTTAATTTCTTCTTCGAAGCGTTCCTCGGAACCACATCGAAAAGTCTTCAAACCAGTAATGTACTCATTGACTAGCTTCTCGTATGAGTCTGTGACCACAACATTTTGGAAGAGAACGGCAACCTTTTGGAAGTTATTGGGCAATCCAGAAGTTAACTCAGCACAATATTGTGAAACATTATCGTACTTGAATGCTGAGCCAGCTACGGCCATTAATTCCAAGGCACAAAAAATGCGAGTCCAATGTTTGGAATCGTCCCAATCACGAACAGCGCCATTAACCAGTTGAGTGCCGTACCTCCGAGCCACTGGGGCAGAGTTTGAGGCCTTGGTAGTGACGGACTTGCTGATGTCTGATGCAGGATTCTTGACAGGGGAAGGAGCTGCCGTCTTCTTCCTCTTCTCGGCGACAAGATTGTTACGCATAACGTTGGCCTTCTTCTTTGATGATGATGAAGCAGAAGGAGAGCGGCTCGTTGCCTTAGGTGATCGTCGCGTAGTGTTCTTCCTTCCCTTGATCTTGTTCTTAGGGTTGGGTTTCTCTTTAGGAGGAGTGAAACCCATGTTAAATGTAGGCTCGGTTGGTGTAGTAGTCTTGGCACCGCTTGAACAACTGGCTGAAATCTTCTTGGGGGAGGCAACCACCGGCACACTTGAGGAGGCTGAGACCGAAGCAAATGGAGACGACGACGCTGCTTCGTTAGAAGGAGACCCAAAGTTAAATGTAGGCTTGGTTGGTGTAGTAGTCTTGATATGGCTTGAACAAGTGGCTGAAATCTTCTTGGGGGAGGTAACAGCCTGTACACTTGAGGAGGCTGAGACCGAAGCAAACGGAGACGATGCTGCTTCGTTAGAAGTGACAGCCGAAGCTTGGGGAGTCGCCGCTCCAGCACCAGACGGCATCTTCTTGGAAGCATCAGACGGCACCTCATTGGAAGGTGCCGAGTCATCCATCTCTTGATCAGCTGATGGTGCTGGTTGTGATGCAAATACTTGAGGAACCGGAGCAGGCGCGGGTGACGACGAGTCAGCCATCTCTGCATCAACGGCACTTGCAGTAGCAGAGGCATTCGGTGGAGGAGCTGGTGATGATACTGCCCCTCCTCCGTTACGGAGTGCATTCTCAAGTTCAAGCGCCTCTAACCTGGAGTTTACGCCCTCATTCGTCTGAAGCTGATAAACTTGAAACCGATTTTGAATCTTACGGTCATTCTGCTGATTGTTCCAGAGCTCACGTTGGTTGTGCTCTAAGCCATCTTGACGGACATTCATGGCGCCCACAGCCTTAATAAGTTTACCCATGTCCTTGGATTGTTGATTGGATAACTCAGATTGATCCTTGATACACTTGGCTGCCCCTGATAAATAGCCCAAAAACTCAGTTCTAAGGCCTAAAAGCTCAGTGTTATCACCAGAAGCCTGGGCGGTGGATGCTCTCACAGGCACAGGGGAGACTTGTGGAGGAACAGGGGAAAGTGGTACCTCCGGTACTGCTGCCGCTGCCGCTGGAGGGGGCACTTGGGAGAAAGGCGGATTAACAACCGGTGGGAACTGATAGGAAGGTTGGGTAGGAAGCTGTACTTGTGACTGAGGAGGCTGGTTAAAAGAAGAAGAGGGTTCGTAATATGAGAGATGATTGAAACGAGAACATTAGAACACATGAGAGAAAAAGAATACTCTTACCAAGAGAGGCAATCCCTTCTCTTCACAAAATGTAAGGATATTGGCTCTGCAGGCAAGCAACCTTGCTATTTGATTACCAAGCCTAGCTGGGTTATCCCTTGCCAGCCTCATCTCTTGCCCTTTCATATCTTTCCAACCAACAATGTAAGTCGGACCCCTCTTGATAGGAGTATACTTAATTGTAACACCTCCTGTTGGATCAAACAACTTCCGTAAGTCATATATATCCCCATTTGAAGCTTTCCAACGAATATTCTTATTAAAGTTTTTCAAAAACGGCTTTAGTTTCTCTCCGTCATCAAATACCTGGTCATAAGTCGATGGTTGTTTTGTTGTATCAGCTTGATAATTCATCGTGAAATCTATATTATTTGAGATGTCCCACTTCCAGCCATCGGGGGAATTGTAAAATCCAGCTGACTTATTTAAACTATTCTTCTTTTCATCTTTACCAGCTTTAGTAGGATCAGGTGAAAAGTGAATGGCAACGCAGAAGGCGTCAAGATTAATAATCTGGCACAATTCCAAGAACGGAGCAACGAGATTTGGATTTACTGCACGAACTTTTTCTGCTGCTAATTCAAGTGATTGATCACCACCACCCTGTCCAATTGGTAATTGCTGACCAATTTGTTGATTGAAGGTATTATGTTGATGATGATGATGTTGTTCTTGCATCGATGCACCGAAGTTGAGTTGCATCTGTGATGACGATGAACTACCACCAAATGGAGAATACTGTGCTGGTGGTGTAGGTGATTGATGGTATGGAGATAAGTTAGAACTGTAGTGATTTGTAGGAGCACTTGAACCTCCTCCACGGTTGGCCTGCGGAGTCGGTTGTTGAGTTGGTTGTGGGTTATTGGTATACATGATAATATTATTATATGAATAGTTGTTACGTCGTGGTCGGTCTATAGAGCAAAAAGTAGAAAAGAAACATGTGAGATAATCATTATATAATTAAATGGTATATATACACCATGTCTTACCTGTTGTGTGTGCACCCTTATTGAAATTATGAGACAATGTTGTGGGGGGTATTGCAATAGCAAAAACACACGGTAAAAACTGAACGGCTCCCACGCCATATTTAATTGATTGGTGCCGTCGGTCGCCATCCAGACGACTACGCCCCATCCATTAGATATCAAATTACATCTTACTACACCTTATATTGGTTTCAATTTATCCAATATGTATATACTTTGGTAACAATAACCTCCTAAACCTCTAATACCTAAAACTGGTTTCTATCAGCTGGAAACAAGGAATTTCGTGTTACGAGCAGCTAGCTAGCCACTCTCGACACCAGTGTTGTACATTCCGCTCCTGGCTCCTCCGATTACTGCACTGCATTACTCCAAACCCAATCAACACACTCTCTACCATACCATACCATCACATTATGATAGGGAGGTTAGTGATACCACTTATCCAAGGTACCATCGCTATTGTCTCATAGCATACCGTGCATAAGCTAAAATAAATTGATTAGATACTTTGATACTACCTCCTCATGCCTTCAGTAATCAGTAGGAGTTGTCTATTATCTCTTTATTATGCCCTTGTCAATAGCAAACGCATTTATGCTGTGTATGGTGCTTCTTCTTCTAGTTGTACCGATGGCTAAAGCATTCTCCATTGCAATACCCACAAAAAAGTTGAGCACATCTTATGCATCAATTTTCTCCCCACCTACTAATACATTGCAATACAAACAGCCTTCATCTACATTGATATCGTATGGATCATTACGCGATCTAGTATCAGCTTCAGATGATGACGATAATAGTAGAGACAACTCAGTAAATGCAGACGATCGTACCTTTGGCCTCTCATACTCAAAATATTCAGACACAAGTTTTCGTAGCCGTAATGTCTTCGGTACAGGCTCAAATGATGATACGTATGATGAAGAGGCAGGATTAAATGCAGATAGATTAAGTACCTTTTCATTTGCTAGTAATTCACAGCAGAGTGGATCACAGGGCGTACTTTCTGGTGAGGATGAATTGAAATTGGAAGAGGATACCATAAAAGATTTGGATATAGCAGCAGGTAAAGATGAGTTTGTTGCAGGAGAAATTAAACAACAACCAAATACAAGTACTGAATTAGCTGCAGATAATTTCATGAATGCAGTGGGTATTAACTATTCGAAACGAGCATCATTCCCAAGTAGGGAGATTAACGAGGTATCGGATGAGAAAGATGAGGAGGGATTACACGGAGATAGACTGACTACTTTTTCATTCTCGACTAGTCAACAGCCTAGTAGTTTAGGGCCTAGGGCAGTTAATAAGATGCAGTCCACCCAACAACAAGCGGAGAGGACGATATCAAATGATGATGGAAGTCCCTCTCCGTCTGATCAATTAGGAGTGGATAACTTTCATGGCAATATTAATCTCAATGTGCGGAAGGATACAGCACCTGCCAATCGTCCAGCACCAGCCGAGGGACTTGATAATCATTATGATAGGTTATCAACATATTCAAAGGGACAGCGGCCAGGTGGGGATGTCCCAAGTTCAGAAGTACGGAAAGTATCAAAGGGTAGCGGTGGAGTAAATCCGAGTTTGTCGAATGATAGACTTGGAACATTTAGCTTCGGTAATGTCGCCACAAACAGTGGCAGTAGTCAAGGTACAAGTGCAAGTAATCCACTCCCCAACACTCCCAACGAATCAATCAAACCTCCCCAATATGAAAAGCAAGAGGAGACAGCGATAAACAATTCCAAGAGTAATCAATTCGATAAGATTGATCAGGTATTCAGCCAGGCATCTTCAGAGAAGGGATCCCTCTCATCATTAGCATCATCTGTTTCTGTTAAAACACGGAGTGAACGGATTAAAGACATTAAGAAGGCTACCGATCCAAGATTACTCCATCCCGATGGTCAAGACGTTCCTCGACTAAATTCTAAAGGCGATGTCATGAGCTTCAGTAAGGTTACACAACGACCTAGTATATTTGAAAGGATTGAGTTGGCAAATGAAGATTTTGAGGGCGATGAGGGTGAAGAAGAAGGAGGAGATAAAGATACTGATAAGGAGAAGAAAGATGTGTATAGTGTAGATGATAGTGAGTATGATGGTGGAAACCTAATTCTTGATAAGGATGATGACACAGACGAAGATGATGATTCTGGTAAGTAAAGTAAGTCATAAAGTTATTCATTACTTATATATTATTCTAAACCCCATTTGTTTGTCAATTTACACAGCCAAGGGCAACGGAGATTGCTTCCTTGGCTTTGACTTGGGGACATCTGGGGCTAGAATGTCAATTGTTGAGAAGAAAGTTGGTGGCGATTCCCATTGTAAATACAAGGAAGTAGTCACGGAGGCACTGTCTTGGGATGATACGATGCATTATGATGATGCAAATTCATGGAATACAGCAATAGATATTCTACTCTCGCGCGTCGGAGGCACTGAAATTATGACAAGGGTTAAAGCTCTTTGTGTCTCAGGTACTAGCGCTAGCTGTCTCCTAGTGGACAGACAGAGTCATAATGCCTCAAGGACTGCAAGGATGTATAACTTTGATATAAAATCATCATCAGATGAGTCATCAGTTCAACGGGTAATGGAGTTGATTGATCAATATGTACCTGAAAAGCACACGGCACGAGCGACGACAGGATCTTTGTGCAAACTACTATTGTGGAATGAAGAACAATCCTTAGTTGATGATAATGGAGAAGTGAAGGAGGTACTCCAGCACCAAAGCGATTTTGCCTCCATGTCATTAATGAAGGAAGGACTTGATATCACCAGGTGAGAACAACCCATAAGCATAAAAGGAAGAAGGGTATCCTAGGATCCATTTTGAATACACTCATCTCATGTATGCTCATGCTTGTGTTGCCTTTTCTCTCTCTAGTGATTGGCATAACGTCTTAAAGTTGGGATATGATGTACGGAATCGAGAGTTTCCATCGTGGATGATTAAGCTGTTGAAAGAGGGGTGTGGTATTTCCAACCCCGAGTCTGTTCTACCATCCAAGGTCATCTCTCCTGGGGAGCCATTTGGCGTCATATCATCAACAGTAGCAACTAAATATGGACTTAGTCCGAATTGTTTAGTAGTTGGAGGTACAACTGATTCAAATGCAGCCTTCTTTGCTGCGGCAGGGGCTCAACCGGAATTTGGTACAGCGGTGACATCCTTAGGAAGTACATTAGCAATGAAACAGTTGTCCAAGACTTTTGTAGAAGATGCATCTCGAGGAGTATACAGTCATAGATTTCCACGGTTTGGTAATGATAGTGGAGAGGATCAACAAGATGACGAAGCATGGTTAATAGGAGGAGCAAGTAATGTCGGCTGTGCAATTCTACGTCAAGAAGACTTCTCGGATGATGAGTTGGTAGCACTTAGTGCAGAAATTGATCCAACATCTGATAGTTCTTTAACATATTATCCACTGGTAAAGAAGGGTGAACGATTTCCTGTTGCGGATAGTGCCAAAGAACCTGTGTTGGTTCCAAAACCAAATAGTCGAGGGGAGTATCTCCACGGTATCTTACAAGGGATTAGTGATGTGGAACGGGAAGGCTTTAAAGTCCTCGGAGACCTAGGAGCTAGTCCTGATAGACCTAGTATTGTATTGACATGTGGTGGCGGTAGTAAGAATGACATGTGGATACAAATGAGAGAACGTCGAATAAAGGATATCTGTAATGAGCATGTTGAGGTAAAGAGAGCAATCAATACAGAAGCTAGCTACGGGGCAGCATTACTTGCGGCTGCATCCTTTGAGACTTGAGTTAGAGGCATATAAACCAAGTAATCAGACATCATTTACTTTACATGTTTCTCTACTTCTCTGTTGGTAGTTCTTTACATTATAATAGAACATAAGCCACCTTTGATTTATCTAACATCACCATAGAGTTCCTTCATCTTGGCAACCATTGCCTCCCTATCAACACTTTTCATTTCGTTTTGTACTTTTTGGTGTGAACGTAATGCACTTGCATAGTCATCCTTGGGCACAAGTCCGGCTTTGTAACCATCTCCAATCTTCTTCAATGCATCGTCGTGTCCAGATTTTGCTGCAATCATGAAGTGCTTCATCGACCGATGATACTTGTCATCTTTAAGATCAATCCATCCAAGATTGTGTCTCGAATTGACGTTCCCTCCCATCGCTGCTAGCTCAAAGTAGTGCTTAGCCTCCTTTGCGTATCTCTCAGAATGGTCAGTATAAACATGAGTGTTGATAAGAGGGCAGCCTCTACCGGAAGGAGAAAAGTCAGTGTCGTATAAGACACCCAGGTTATGATATGCCGACGCACAACCGAGTTCTCCATACCAAGATAACTTGATAGCCCGGTCCACATCTCTTTGTAAACCTAGCTGACCGTAACTGTAGCAATCAGCTAATTGTTTGAATGCAAAGGCGTCATTATACTTATTCATCCGATACTCGGTTCTCCTTCTTTCTTCTTCATCCGTTGCAGCTGCTGGAATCCTACAGAATGGGCAAAGATGACTTTCAAGTATCTTCTCGAAAAGGTCTTCGCGTGAAGTAGAAGTGTCATAAAGAGCTTTCTTCTCAACTTTATTTATCTCAAGCATTGTCAGAGCATAATTACAACCATCACATATGACCTTTCCACAGCATGATTGAAAGTAAAGAGTTGAATGCATCCCGGGTTGAAAGCATAGTGGACACTCAGGAAGTGGATGCTCTTCGAAGAGAGCTTCTTCATATAATTCGGCGGCACGCTTCTTACACTCCTTCATATGCTGTGGACGATGAGCACTTTGACACTCTCTACTACAATATTTAACCAACTTACAAGCTGCACAAAACTTAAGACCGTCATCTCCCTCACCACCTTTACCACAATTGGCACAAGTTACTGTACTATCGGGTGGTATAGAGCTCATATTATCAGATTTGTGCATATCCATCCACGCATAAACAAATTGAATGGCTACACTCAAAACATCACGCTTGAGATTTTCTTCACATACCGTACTATAAATCCGATTTGGATCTGCACTACTACTCTTTTCACATACACACTTTGACATCTTTCTCTTTATTGATTTGTCTGTGGCCTTTTTCTACTACCTGAAAAATTATGTGATTGATTCTGACCTTTCCTCCAAAAACCAGAAAGTTATTGCAAATATTCATCCCATTTGACGAAAGGATATATTTACGCATCACCCGAATGATCCATAATCCCTCCTCTCTGTCTCCAGACGATAGAAGAGCAGAGATAGGAGATATCTACTCTCTCACTCTCATAATACACTCATAAGTAAACATCTCTTTTACGGTTTGTAAGTATATGATAATTCCGCGTGTACTCCATCAATTAACCGATCAAATAGTAACTGCTAAACCAAATTAAGTTGAGAAAAGAAGTGAAGTACGTCTAGAGGGTGATAATTTCATGCATTCGAATTCGATTTGCATTGTTGATAAAATATTGTCGTAGTTGTGGATGTGAGTAGATATATTGTTTCGAGGTCGAAAATGATAGCAGCCGACCGCTCTGGATTGCCTACTGAATATCGGTGTAGCAATCACTATCATCATATGTACACCGCACGCCACATGTCATGGTAATTACAGGTGCTGCCGCTACTACCTCTAGACTCGCGGCCTTTGGCCCGGCCCTTCACTTTTTGCAAAGGATACTATCACACTAATATTATATAAAGATACAAAGGCTCTTGGCTCCTAGGTACTATCGTAATCCCTAAAGCGGTATCACCCGGCTGCTACGGCTATAGGCTCGCAATAGAAGACAAAGAAGTATGAGTTTGTCTTTCAATTGGTGGTAGTCAGGTGACTGTTATTGGTATCTCCAAAATGGAGTTTCTGCAGCGCTGAAAACTAATTGCAAACATCGCAAGTTTAAAAATTATTGGATGAGAGTTTGGTGGTGGCGCTTTATATGATATGATGCCTATTTAATTGTCTATTCACTATCAACTAGGTGATATACTTCTGCTGTATATTTCAATTTCAAATGATGTCAGTCTCGGCGGCGATATCAATCGTCATTCTAATTTTATCTACACATCATGTTGTGCATGGAGTACATAATGATGTCGTAGCTTTTCAATACACTGGATATAATAGAAGGTATAAATCAAACAAACCTACTAGAAATGTTAATTATGTATCAAGTAGTAGTAGTCAATTGAGATATTCAAGTGATGAAGATGGTATAGTTAGTACCAACTGGCTACAGCAGTCCACATCACCAATTAATAAACAAAATTTAGATGAGTTGCAAAGCAGTGATGTCAATACTGAATTAGATGATCACGTTAGCCCGACATTGAATGATATTACAGAGAATGAGGACAATAATGAGAATAGTGTCATAGATGATAGTTGGACGAATGATACCAAAGAACGGAGGATACGAAGGATACAATCTCTTGACAAATTCAACTCTGATCAACAAACAAATACATTGCAATCTGATGGCAGTAAAGAAGAGAGGAAACCACTAGAACAAGAACCAATGGATAGTAATATACTTGGTCTACCATATAATGACATGTCACAATTGCAGGCTATACAATCGAATGCTCCGGCTATATTACTTCCATCTGGTCCAGGGTAAGTTTTCTTTGAATACTGTTGATCTGGTGTTGTTCTTTCCCTATATCTCACCTCTTATGCACCCAATCTTTCCTTTGTATCCTGATATTACAGTACCGGCAAATCACACGTCTTATCCTTACGGATAGCATATCTATTACAAAAGTATGTCAAAAGAAAACAGCAACAGCAGCTACATAAATCCTCTCCAGTGAATGATCTTTTTGATCACAACGAACAAATTACACCAGATTCAATGGTAATACTATCCTTCACCAATAAAGATGCTAATCGATTAAAAGACCGTGCCTTAAAATGTCTATTCCCAACGTCAAATATTGATATATTAACAACACAATTTTGGAATAATCAAATAGTTGATACCGATTCAACTAATATAATGAGAAGAGATATAAGTAACAAGTTATGGGCTGGTACTATGCATTCATTCTCTTTGGCTATATTAAACAAGTATAGTCATCAAAATCAGTCATCAAAGTTGAGGGTATTACCTGCTAGGGAAATGAGAAATCGAGTCTCAGCCTCATTACGAACCTTACTCAATGAGAATAACTCATCAAATTCTAATACTAGATTAATACGAGATCGACATTTACTAGCCTTGAATGATGTTGGACAGTCACGATCGATATTATATCAGAATATTGTACGGTGTATTGAATTATGGAAGGAGGCTAATGTACCGTTAGTGCCTCCTGAGATAATCCCAATGACTATAACCTCTGCAAAAGGCGGCAGTAGAAGCTCATTAGAAGAAGACGAGAGAAAAGAGAATCAACATAGAGAAGTACAGATACGAAAGTCATGTATGGAATTAGCAATGAGATTAGGAATACCAAAATCATCGGCATTATTGGCATTAGACATATTTGGTGAATATCAATCAAAGCATGCCGCAGCCGGTACAGCTGATCCATCTGACTTGGCAAGTATGGCATATCGATTATTAGTTGATCAACCTGAGACATTGCATTCACTTCGGAGTAAGTTGAAACATTTAATTGTTGATGAATATCAAGATATGAGTGTATCGCAACATGCCTTACTTAGACTCGTGGTACGTGGAGATGTTAATGACGATAATCACGGTGGTGGTAGTTCATCGACAACATCACGGGCCTTAAGCAAGAAGAAGAAGGCAGAACAACGCCGACGACGAAAGTTGCCAGTATTACTAGAGCCCACTGGTGATAAGCGTACATTCAAGACACCAACTACCTCACGGTCCAAAGGACTGTCTGTGCCAAACATTTTCTGTGCAGGCGATGCAAGTCAATCCATTTACGGATGGAGAGGCGGAGCACCAGAGCTCACTGTTCATGGTTTTAGACGTGATTATCCCCAGGGAGTGATTGCGCCACTGTCAACATGCTATCGTCTACCAAATGATATAGTTGAGGCTGCTGCCATGTTACTACCCCAAGGCAATAATATGAATGGTTGTGTAGAGTTTATGGATGAATCGGATGTCTCAGATTCATATGATGTAAGTCCAGCGGCTGCTGCCAAGTTGGCCTCATCGATAATAGAGAGTCAGCCATCGAGTGACGAGGGCAAGGGCAAGGGAGGAAGAAATCCCCAACGAACTTCGGTTGACAAGGTTAGACTTGGCAATCGTTTATTACTCTCCAAGGCTATGCAAAAGCTAGACAGTACTGTACTATTGCATGGTCTATGGGATGATAGAGAAGAGGCCAAATACATTGCGTCGACCATTCGAAGAAGATCAAAGGAAAGACGGAAGGCATTGATAAATGCATTGAGTGATATAGATGAGGAGGTTCAACTATCTCCTACCGAGAAGGATTTCCTAGACTTGACTGAAGTTGTGGTTATGGCTAGAACATCCAACAAGTTGCATCTTGTCAAGGAAGCCTTGACGAGCGCTGGTATACCATTCGTTACATCTGACGAGAAAGACATCCAGAAGAAGGAAGAAGAGTCAGCCAGCAGTTGGCTGTCTCAAAAGAGATCCAAGTCTGTCAAAACACTTCCAATGAAACCTGTTATAGTTTCAACCATGCATAGATCCAAGGGAGAAGAGTTTGATGACGTATATCTAGCTGGATGGACTGAAGGAGAGTTTCCCCATCCTGATGCGATCTCATCAAACCGAGTCCACGAAGAAAGACGTCTGGCCTATGTTGCATTAACAAGAGCTCGTCAGAGAGTTGTTATAACACACTCATTCATGAAACGGGTCTTACATTATGGCAAAAATGGAATGAAGAAGTATGTAACAAGTCAAGTAGAACCAAGTCGTTTTCTATATGAGCTAGTGCCATCCAAGAGAATTGAGGATGGGGCTGTAGAAGGTGATGATGAAAAGAAGGATAAGAATGAACCTCCATGGCTTCCATCTTCTACTGATAACAAAGGCACTATATGGAAGAGATCTTCAGGGATTAAAGAGTACATAGTTGGCAAAAACGCACCAGATTTCTTTCAGAAGGCATATCAAAAACCCAAGGGTTATTTTGCCAAGCGATCTGAGCTGCGACGAGATTCAAGTATTCAATTGACACCTGAGAAGAGCATAGAAAAGCCAATAGAAACACCGCCTACATCTATACCCAAAGAACAAGTCGCCAAAATATCTCAAAAGACTCCACTGGACATCGTTGCCGAAGGGTTGAGAGATATAGTTGGTCTAAGGAAGAAGGGAGCAAGCAAAAAGTATACTCCAATCTTCAAGGAGATGCTAGCTTCATTCTTTCAAATCAAACGAGGTAAAGCTCTGGTATTTAAGT
>Ga0214478_100538_pt1 | contig 22010 bp, 20 predicted proteins | sample M1_20Mar14CPVII9_2_FD_178001 | JGI IMG/M metagenome (GOLD analysis project Ga0214478, IMG submission 178001) | Marine eukaryotic communities from Monterey Bay, California, United States - M1_20Mar14CPVII9sort6BwellD7 | ecosystem: Environmental > Aquatic > Marine > Unclassified | place: USA...
TACTTTCAGGCAATGTTTGACCATCAAGTGGGGGTATAGCAGCATGTAGGTTGTTGAATAGTGGTTGTTTGGCAATGTATAGGTGTATGACAAGTTGATGAACACTCCCAGCATGATTGTAAGTCCATCAATCATACTTTTACAGCCACATGTTGGCGGGTTTCATGCCCAAGATCTCGATTTCCTGCCGACTTTCAGGCAATGTTTGGCCATCAAGTGGGGGTATAGCAGCATGTAGGTTGTTAAATAGTGGTTAGATCAATTGGTGCATTTGTAATTATATCAAGGTATTGGAACTTTATAGTATAACTATAATTTCATTTATTAAAATCCAATGGGAGGATACTCTGTCTCGTTAAATGATGGCGGAGGCCAAATTGCTTCCTTTTGAAGTGGTGCAAATGCTAATCTTGCCAAACGAGGCTGTTTCTTTCGACCTCTACCAGCTCCCTTCTTTCTAAACTCATTCAATATGCGAATAGATCCATTCAATTCTTTAACTCGTCTAGCATCCTCAATACTAGTCATCTCACAAAATGCTGAGCCGTAAAATGCACCCGATGTATGATCTGTCGATAGATAAGTAAGAGCAGGGAGAAGATGTTTTAGAGAGATGCATGAGGACAATGGCAATTCTCAGATATACTCACCAGTAATCCAATGGATACTCTTAACTTTGCAGTTGCATACTTCAAAAGATTGGCGTAGTTTGGATGCAGTTATGGTTAGTGGGAGCTTCCCAACAAATACCCGTTGTGATATGCAGTCTGATTTGGCAGAATCACTACTACTACTAACTTTTTGACCAGTCACTGCGTCTACCCCTCCACGAGCAATCAATCCGAGTTTGCGCTTTTGACCAACAAGGTCTGGTGCAGTGTTGGGTCTAAAAAAAAAGAATCATAATTAGCCATACAAGTTTTTATACTTCGATGATAAACACAACAGCAACAGAGCAGTGTTCACAACTTACGTTTGATACCCCTGAGTACATAGAGGACACGCCAACTTTTGAGGTGCACTTGTTGCATCATCTTGACATTTATCACATACTATTACAGGAACAGAGCATGGAAGTTCAGATGAAGGAATAATCGAGGCACATTTATGCTGACCACGGTAGGATGCACAAGGTTCATTACAGAGGCAACATGAACTTTCCACATCTTTCTCCAACTCATCGGAAGTCTTCTGTGCCGGAGTTTGATCCATCCGTTTATCAAACAAATAGTTCTTTCCTTTCCAATAGCCGCCTTCAGGGAATGTCTTGAGATATCGTTCGATACCACCACGCACCATCACAACATCCTTTGTTTTGAAATCGGGCTCTACATCAGTGATCTGATTGAGTAGAGCGGTGGCGCGTTCACATCTTATACCCCCGGTACCTATATGATTAGAACAAGATATCATCATATGGTTAGAGGAGTTTGGAATAACCAATCAGAAAGAACAAAATGATATATTTTGGTTTAATAAACTCACAATACATCATCACCGTCTTGTCCTTCAGTTGTGCTTTTGTTTCTGGGGCGTTCAGCCACTTGGGGAAATCTGCAGATGTCCGCATCTTCGGATCTAGTAGTTTAGCACCGTTAGGGGGTGGATTGAAATGACCAATGTCTGACTCATAAGCATTCCTAACATCACTGTGTGGGAAAAGAGGATGTATGTATAATGTTAGATGAATACTCTAGTACAAATGTATCAAGATAAAACAAACTCACATTATGACAGTGTCTTTCTGCTGCATAGCCTTATGGTAGTCTGGAGCGTCCAAATGTTTACCGCTATGCCTATTCAATGACGGTGCTCGTATACCCTATTGTACGTTTAGCAAGAGAAAGTTGTGTTAGAAGAAATGAAACCAAACCACACCACACCACAAGGGCAATATCGATGATTGGTCAGTATTACAATGAAAGTATGCACCATCATAGGCAATGTAATAATCAAAAGGGCAGCTGTGAACTACGACGCCCACCCTCGGTGCCTCTAATATATCAACACATCTGTGTTGTTTGTGCTATCACTTTTCATACTCTTCATTCCAATCAAATCATATATCATACGAGTATAAATATCGACAAACTTACATCAAGCGTATATCCCACTAGCTCGTCTACCTTTCGTAATGTAAAGGTACGAAATCGTTTGGTATTATCTACACCATCCTCTAATTTGAAATCAGTTTGATTAAATAACTCTGGTTGCCATGATCTTAATGCATAACAGAATGCACGTATATCATTAGCACTAGCTGTTAAAGTACAATTCAAACCTTCCGGAGCACATCTCCCACGTCCAGTAATGTTAAACTTCTTTGCCAATTCATGTATCTTATTCAATACGGCCTTGTGCTCTTTTGAACTCCAGCTAGGTTCCTTGTACTGATAGAATAAACATATTGAACAGTATGCTTTACCATTCGAGAAGTGTTGTAGAGGTGCAGGTAATGGACGGTTGGCAGTACTCTGTGAAGCGGATATATCAATTGATGTGTGCGATAAACCAAGCTCTTTTGCAGTCTTTGTAGATTCAGCTTCTAATGATTTACGAAGTGCTCTTCGGGCTTCTTTCCTTGCCTTCTTTGCTACTTGTGAAGATGATGTTTGTGTTGATGTTTTGTCCATAATATTATTTGATACCGTATAATACTATTTTCGCTTATTGAGTATCAATTGAAGAACACCAATAATACATTACACTATCAACAATCTCTGTTGTAGTTGATACCTACCACAATAGTAGCATAGGTAGAAGAGTGGATGAGATAATGAGAAACGGATTTATGGGAATTCAACCACCCTAGTAAGGAGTTTACCAAAGTGAAAACATCAACTTGAAGTTAAATAAATTACTTATTACTTGTGTCGTATCGAGCATATGCTAGGATACCACCAGCAGGCAACGCAAGATGTTTCTCTTTTTTTTTTAGCTGCACATGATGTGTATCAAATATTCTCACTACTAGCACCACTAATTTCCACCTATCAACCATGAAGGCAACAACAGCAGCATCACTATGGGGAGGAGATATTGCATCTTCTCTCAATCCAGCTTCATCGTCCAGCAAGGACGATAGCAAGGAGAAAATTATACCATTTTTGAGGTAAGTTAATTTTTTTGATGTATATGATGTGTTCCCCTATGTGTATTCCCTTTACTCAAGATATTATGTATCCCCTAATGATTATTTAATAATTGCAATTCGTATTATATAGGCAACTAACAGAAATGTTGCAAAACAACGACGAGTTGATATCGTTCGTTCCTGGCCGTAAGTAAAAAAGTTGTGTTTGTGGCCAAGATTTGATGTTTGATGGCTACCATTGCAACTACTAATTGATATTATTACACACAACATTTTGATGTTTGATGGCTACCATTGCAATTACTAATTAATATGTTATTACACTACCTATACACCAACTACCTACACAGAACGTCTCCCAAACGAAACAATTCATGGCAAGATTATAGTCCACGATCGAGCACGTGTACAGAGTGAAATCCTTCCTATCTATTTCAACCACGCCTCATTCGCAAGCCTACGACGCCAATTAAGCTACTTTTCTTTTGTCCGCGTTGGAAAGTCTCGTCAATCGGGCGTAACCTACACGAATGATAATGTTATTGAATTATCTGACATACGCAAGCTGAAACGGCGTGCAGTTGGTAAGGTCGCTCAGGCTCCAGCCGCAGTTGTTAAACAACAGAAGAAGAACAATAAAAGTTCTAGCAGTAGGAAGTTGCCTACACAAAAGCTTGCTTTGCAGAGAAAACTTCAGGCTCAGCAAAAAGAGCAGCAGCAGGATCAGTTGTCAACTACATCTGCTGATGTAGCCTCCGCCGTACTTAGTGGGAAACTCCATGCCGCAAACACTAATGATCGCATGGAGAAAGATAATAACACTGATACTACTGAGAGAGCTCGTCATAATACAAGTAGTGGTACACAATCCTCAATCTCTCAAAGTACTACATCATCGACTACTTCGAATTCTGGTAATTCCAAGCGTAGCAGTAGTAAGAACTCCAAGGTGAAGAAGATGAAGGAGGTCAAGAAGCGTAAATCTCTATCATCGTTTCCCAAGCCCTCCCTCCCAAGGAAAGTACGAGCTAGATGTGATAAACTTTTATCAATTAATAATATCGTACCGTTTATTCATCTACCTGCCGGGCATCGTCGGGCACAGTCCTCTTCAAGGGCATCATCGTCTTCTAGAAAGAAGAAAGAGGCATCATCTACGACTGGTAGTCGTGCTGATTCTGCAAGTGATGTCCGTGCACGAGTTATTCAATCCAAGTTTTTGAACAATGCGGCTTCTACTACCGACAAACCGGCTGCTACAGCAACAACAACGGTAGCAGCTAGTGGCGGCGGCGGTGGTGGTAGAGAGCGAGGTGCAAGTTGTGATGTTGCTCATGCTTTGTTAGCGTTGACAGAAGGTCGTTAATAGATTTTCTCTCCTAGATGCATGCTCATCAAGACCTTTCAATCAAGTTTTTGCCAATCTGCCCTCTTTGGTCATATCCCAATCTCAATGGATTTAGTGGGGTAGGTTATAATTTTGAAAGTTAAATAAGAAGTTCTACTAAGAAACTTTTACTGTATGTTCATATTGTGTGTTAGATTAACTGTTTCTTTCTCATAGTGCACACTCTCACATCACTCCTCGATTGATTCCAATAGCATGGAAAGATATTTGGAAGGTGCTCAAGCGAGTGTTCATATTCACAAATGATTTGATGTTTCTCCAGTTGTCTCTCAAAGATACTAAATGTTCTCTCATTCCTATATGTGGTTGCAAATATAGCAATCCTCTCACTTCCAGCCGGATTGAGAAACTTTGATACAGTTGACACGAGATCTGGTATACAGCTTACATCATAGACTACATCAGCTGCCAAAAGAATAACAGCTTTTGATATTGCTTCTATACTTGATTGCTCACTAGCATCTTTGAGTTCATTTTCATTCTGCATGTTTGAATAGTCTCCCCATTCAAGCTTTCCCTTTATTCATTAGTTAGGTATCATCAGTATTATGGTGAGGTGGTTCTTCACAGCATACAGCAATATACGTATCAATCCTTCATACTCACCACAGTAACAGAGTCTGGCAAAACGCCTCTTTTTCTTAACCACTCCTCATTTATATCCACATTGTAACTCAGATTATCCAAACAGACTTCAGTATAATCTGTCATATGGACAGACTTGGCCTTGTAAGCTGAAGCTATCAATCCAGTCAATCCGACACCAGCGCCCAGTTCAACAACATTCTTATCTTCTACACAATGTGGATTGTATATTATATACTCGGCTAAACATGCTCCAGCCTCCCATACCTTGGCTACTCCAACATCGTTGTGGTATGGATATGTTCTTATTTGTATTATATCATCATCATCGTCATCTTCTCTATACTTTGTCGATGGAGATGTATCAATATCATTACTTTTCATGCTACTATTTGCTTTGGGTATTCGGAAAGTAACAAGTGATGAAATTGTAGGATCTGGTAAACTACTGCATTTCGTCATTGAAAAGTAGCAGACTAACGAAGCAAGGTTATCATTTTGTAATTCAATATTACATTCTTCTAATTTGGAAATGTATTGTTGAAGTAGTTTTTGTATATATCGTCTTGATGGCAAAAATGTAATGGTTGACCAATCTATAATGATATCTTCTTCTTTGATATTTGCATCATTTGTCATTGAATCATTGCATTGTTTGGAAATGGATACTATCAATGAAACAAACCTTGATTGGGAGTTGATGATGTCTTTAGTTTCCAGAGTAAATGAATCAATTACAGATTTGATGTGTGCCATAGAGCGTACCAAAGCCTCGGTTGTATAACTCTCTGACATCCTTATATTATGTACAGCAATAAGATTGTGTTCTGCAGAAGATTCTCTTAATATGGTGTATGTATAATGCGGCGTGCTACAAATTGTTGCCAAGTTAATACATCTATTATATCTCTCTTCTTAGATCAATGATGTCATTGTTGTTGATGGCAAAAATTATAGGATATGGTATCCTACTACCTATTATCATACAGTTACTAACAATACAATATATAATGAGAGAGTGTTCTAGCTCTATGCTTATTAATCATGAACTAGAGTACCCAGAGTATATCTGTATTATAATTCGAAGACCAAAGGCAAGATTATAAGAGGTGATGTTTGGTGAAGACAGTAGTGTACGTATATTTTGGTATCCTCCTCAAACAGGGCATAAAACATAGGAACACAAAGCAGCAACCTACAGAACTCTATTGCTTGGATGGACATACTAATGAGAGGATCTAGTGAATGGTTAGTAGCTTGGGGGTCGGTCCAAACAATAGTTACATTTATACAGCCTTTATCCGGAGGCAGTATCAATTTTGCGAAGATACTAGGGCACAAGATAAGAAGAAAGAATTGAACGGTAAATTGATTCAAATGACTCTATTTACTATGCCTGTTTGAAAGGCAGTCACATTTCCCTATATATAAGCGTGAGTTAACGGTGTTAAATTGACGCCAATACGATTAAGGAACAAGATGGGTCACGACACCGTATGCAATAATTCAACAAAGATTATCAGCTTCACACATAAATAAAAAGTTTAGTGCCCCTTCTATCAATCACGATAAAGGAGTGTGAGAATATCAGTATAATTATAATATATCATATCGATATCAACAACACAATTGAAATAACAACAACAATATATTATAAACATATCACGATGAACTCCTATGCCATGCCGCCGTCAACCAAGAACAACACTCCATTTGCAAGTGAGGGGGCTACTACTATACCCTCCACCATTGCAACAGCAACAATAGCAAGGGCACTGCCCAAACCAAAGAGGCCACTATCTGCATTCAATCTATTCTACAGATACAAGAGGCAGCATATAATTAAGTGTCTAGCATCCAACGCCGTCGGTAGTGTTGATAAGGATACACTACGTCAACTAATTGAGGCCCCTCCGGGGTTAGAGGATTGCTACAAATACACCATGGTAGATGCATCTCCCGAACAAGTGATTCAACTCCGTCAACAAAACATCCGTGAGGAATTGAAAGATCATATGAACGCACGTGATGCCAAGGCACGGGCACATCGTAAAGATAAAAGTATGGCAGGGTCATTATCATTCGTTGAGTTGGGTAAACTTATGAATAAAAGTTGGAAGGAAAGTTGTGATGATGTTGCCAAGGACGTTTTTAATGCTCTTGCCGAGGTGGGTAGGAATAAGTACCGACAACAAGTGAAGGAGTATCATGATATGAATAAGTTATTGGGGTTGGGTAAGGTGTCAAAGGTATCCAAGAAGAAGAAACGTAAGCAGGATGATGAGGAGGAGACCGAGATTACCAAGCTGTCCACCCAAATGGATATTGCAACTGAGAAGTCCAACGACAACATTATCAACCCCTCGTCATCACCTCCGCTACAGAGAGATGTATCTACTGATAGTAGTAAGTTGAGTGATGAAGATGATAATATGGTGGTGGCAAGTTTGCTACAACTTAGTAATCAACGAACTGCTACTCCGCCGGTAAAGAGGCGCAAGATGAACGGTCCTATCAAGAAGAGAGTACTCAATACGGTTGAGAAACCAAATCTTCTAGACCTACTCTCCTCAAACAATTCGGTCGAAGATAGAAGAAGTACTGTTGATCTACCAAGAAGAAGTGTCATGTCAATGCAACAGACTATGGCTGATTTAAATCTCCGACCAAACCAGCAGGGAGGGGGATATACTTATCCTCGACCACCAACAAGGTTTGATACACTTCCAAATGAATCCGAGCTCATATCTCGTGTCATGGACATGGAGAGACAGTTAACCCGAGAACGGAATGAAAGGGTTAGATCTCGTATGTTGGTACTCCAAGATCAAATCTCAAGAGGTTTATTTGATAGTGCCATCACTGAACAGACGACTAGAGGCAATATATCTAATGTTCCAGTACCGCCGCCCAACCCAACCCTTCCTATGGGCAATAACCAAGAGAGTTTGTTGAGGAGCCTTGTATCTGCAAGTATGGCCCGTCAATCTGCTCAACAAGAACAAGAACATCGAGCTATACTATTGCACAAGATCCTTAGTCAGCGTTCCCAACCTGCTCCTTGTACGGCACCCCTTGTTCATAAAGATACTGTCCCGAGAGCTGCTTGAGAGGCAAATTATGTGGCATCAAAAACAAGTTTTAGAACGTTTTGATGCTTTGTTGATAGTTGCTATGTATACATGTTAGAGACTAGATTGTTTTTAGCTATAGATTTAATATTATAATTACCAGATTGATCAAACTGTTAGTACCCCAACGCGCAGCCATCAGCTCTACCATCACTACCTGCACAGAGCACGCCAGTATCTCGATCTCGATGTATGATCTGAGCTCGTCCAAAGATCTCTCGTTCATGACCGCTGACGTTAGCTTTCATCTTATGACCCATCTCTTTTAACTTTGAAACGGTACTTTCATGGAAGCCCTCCTCAATGTAAACCATGCCATCTCTAGTACCATCTAATATGCAGAATCTAGGTGCATCTATGGCTGTCTGTGGATTCATACCATTTTTCAAAAGATTGACTACCAATTGCATATGACCTTGAGGTTGCATAAATCCTCCCATGTTGCTGAGAGATGCATATAGTTCGTCGGTATCAGCATGTGTGAGCATGGCAGGTATAATCGTATGGTATGGACGCTTGTTCGGTTGCAATGAATTGGGATGTGATGGATCGAGAGAGAAACCAGCACCTCTATTCTGCAATGTAAAGCTGCAAGTTGAAGGACATAACCCAGTACCGAACCCCATATAATTGGAATTCACAAAGCTCATTGCATTCCCTTCCTCATCGACAACCTGAAAACTCACAGTACACGAGGTTGCATCTGGAGTACCATGAATAACAGCCTTTTCAGTATCAAATAGTTCCATGGCTCGCTTGGATATTCTTCCTCCATCTAGCAACCACTCGGTAGTACTTTCTTTCTGTTTAACATAGTCAGGATCGCACACGTGAGCTCTGGCATCTGCAAAACCGAGACGCATCATCTCAATTTGGGCATGGAGCATCTCTGCAGATGGCTGGGGATGATGTGGTGGTACTTCATCATCAACTATCACTTCCTGAAATACTGAAGTGGGTATTCTTCCACTTTCCTCTAATGCAGACAATCCTTCTAAAGCTATAAGTCCAGCAATGCCTTGGCCATTTGGTGGTACTTCCCATACATTTACATGGGAATAGTTGACACATATTGGTTCGGGATATGTTGAGGAATGGTTCATCAAGTCTTCCTTTGTTAATACACCGCCGTGTTTTTGAACAGTCTCTACTATTGCCTCTCCTGGAAACGAATTGTAGAACCCATCCTTGGCACCGTGTTCTCCCAAGCTCTTCAATACTCTCGCCATATGTGGATTCTTAAACAGCTGACCAGGTCTAGGACCTGTACCCTTTCCATCTACACTCAGTTCAACGATTCCACTCTCAATCTCATCTTTAGTATACCATTTTGTTATACAATTCATCTGCTGACACCATCTCATTGCAGTTAATGTTGAAACTGGAAATCCTTCTTCTGCAAGTTTTCTTGCTGGTTCAAGTAATTCTACAAATGTTAATCGTCCAGAGCCAAATTTCTTATAACAATCTTCCCATCCTTGTGCTGCACCGGGTACAGTTACTGAATGTATACCCATTGTGAATTGCGATTCCAATTCCATTGTTGAAGATGCAGATGGATAGAATTGTTTGACTGTGTCTATGTTTAAATTTTTAGGAGATCTACCACTACTGTTTATAGCTTGTACTTTTCGAGTTGATGAATTGTAATACAAGCAAAACATATCCCCTCCTAATCCAGTAGAACATGGTTCTAATACAGCCAAAGCGGCAGCGACCGCAATACTAGCTGAGATAATGTAGGTGTGAGAGTATGAGAGTAGGAGATCAGATGAACATATCATATGCACAATAATATACAATGTACATATCATATATAAAAAGAGGAGAGTAGGAGATCAGATGAAGAACATATCATATGCATAAAGCATATGTACAAGTACATATCATATATAAAACATATACGCACCATCAGCAGCATTTCCTCCACATCCTCGTAGTATATGCAATCCTATTGAAGTTGCCAATGGTTGTGATGTTGCAACACATCCTTTAGTACAATAGATAGGTGATCTACGAGATGAAAAATGAAGGGGTGGCAATGTTGATGATGTTTCCCCGGCTGCAGTTGATGATAAAAGGGATGCCGGTGGTTTGTTGATCTTATTCTTCTTAGTGCCATTACCATCCTCTTTCTTTTCAGATAGAGCACCAAACCACATGATGTGTCAGCTAATCTACCTGCAGTAACAACTACTTAACTCATACAATGAACATATGTACATACAAACTTGAGTCAATACTAAATAAATTATGAATAAAATTCTATCGCTAAAATTAAATTTACTCCCAAAATGGGGTATCCTCTTCTTCTTCTGTCTTCTATCTGTCAGCCGTCGTTAGAACATGTGATATGTTAGTATTAGGTCGAGGTGCTGGTTCGATAGGCCCTTGGCGTGCTAACATTGACGGCATGACTGATGGATGTGTAGGTTGGGATAAGAGTGATACAGACGCCGATGATTGGCTACTAACATGGGGCGAGCATGCAGCATGATGGGATTAATTTTTGGTTGCATCCTTACCTTCTTTGGTTTCTTTAAGCAATGCCTCTGGTAAGTTATACACTAGTGCATAAGTTGTGTGCATCCTATTTATGTCTTCTATATTCCAATGATATGTATCTCATACTTTTTACAGCCCTTTACCTTTTGGGAATAAGATGATTGATATTAGTGGAGTTATGGTACAAATTTCACTAGCCCTAGTTTGGCCAATGATTAGGAGTAGTGTCTGTGATACCTATGGCTGCTCTTGGGGTGGAGGAGCCACGGCATTAATCTGTTCTCAACTTTTCTTCTTCGCTGCATCAATTTTCACTCGATGCATGCGTGAACCTAGGTATGAGCGTAAACAGCAAAGACAAGCTAAGGAGGATGCTGAGAATAGTTTACAAGAGAGTTTATTGCCGAATTCGGAAGCTTAAAATGAATTGCAAGTGTTCTACTGTAAAAAGGTCAGTCTCGAGGGCGTATAGATTTAGATGTCGTATTGTAAAGAACAGAGATTTGTAACTACTTTTAAACATGCACCATTACGTTTGGTTAGATAGAAGTAGTATCAAGGAAGTATAATCTTGGCTGTATTGTTTACTTTTAATAGGGCGGTACACATACTTATATCAACATGGATCTCATGTAGTGGTATCAAATTGTACCTCATCCTCTTTTAGTGATAGGAAATCAAATTGTAAGTCAAACTTCTTTCAGATAAAATGGATGTAGAGCTGATCACATCATGTGCACTTTTTACTTCATTCCGCTGCCCACCTCTTTCCCCTCGGCGTAATTTTTCAATGCACAATCATACAATAAAGTATGTACAATCTTCATAGATGTATTTGTTCACACATAATACATCCTACTGATGATCCTCCACCACTAACTCAAAATTCAATAATGCCTGTATTTAGGATTGATAGGTACACAACATCGGATTAGAAGTACACAAACATTTGAACATACATCAAATAAATTCAATTCAATAATAAAAAGTAACTGCTCAGAGAGTATGGTCGCATTAAATATTTCCATCACCAAAAGTAGGGTTACACTTCTTAATTGGCCACCTGCAAGCTCCAGCTTAAACTCAAATCTCGAAAGACGAATTTAAGCCGCGGCTCAAACAGAATGATGCCGAAGGCAACAAAGTATTTATAATCATTGCAGTCTTTGTATATAACATAATGTGATATGGATGTAGCTTACCTCGTCATGTCACCGACAGTAGAATATTAAAGAGCTCCTAAATAATTTCTTCCATGTCTATTCCTTCCACCATCTCTATTACCTCTTTTCCTACCCTTAGTTCTCTGTTGTTGATGGGTATTATTATTTCGTCGTAAATAATTACTCATAGTATCTTTTTTCTTATTTGCAGACTCTTCAGTTTTAAAGGATGATTCATCCCGTTCTTTTCGATCTGATGCAGCGAAGATGCAATTACCCATTTTTGTTTATATATATGATGGAATCACAGTGTCGACTATGGAACTAAAAGCAACAGAACAATGTTTGTAATTTGATGTGTTGAAAGTCACATCATATGTAACAATTCTGAACCAGAATATTATAAGTGAATGCTGTTACCAATAAGTATACTGTCGATCTCGCCTTTAATACCTCATCTAGAATTTAGTGGCACGCCAATCGCCAGCGTTACATATGTAGGGTTCATGAGTCGCGAGAGCCAATCATTTATTTGGCGACAAATCTATTCTTTATTCGGATTATGAGAGTGTGGTTAAATTTAGATGACGTCGACATGACCGTCGCATGCTATTTTGCTATTCAACTCCTCATATCGATCTGGGTGGCGCACGACAATAGAGCTTTACTAAGTACAATATTGAGGTAAGTCTTCCAGCAGTTGGCGGGTATGATGGCTGGAGCGGTATCATTGCATCATATTATTTATTTAATCTTTGAGTATCCCACTTTTGCAACTTTGCTTTGGCGCTACTATCGTGCGTGCTTCAATTGCTATGAGTATTTACATCTTCGTACACACTCTCTATATTTTTTGTATATGCTTCATTTGTTTTAATATTGCTCGCTGAATTCTTCTCTCTCTTTCTATATCTTTATTTGCAATTGGAAGGTATCCTCGAAGAATTGCAACATAACAACAAAAGAAACATATTTGCTGTATGATGTGTCAACCTACACCAGTTACAAAGGAGGTACCCGCTAGTCTACAAATGCAAAAGACTTCAAGTTTAACATCCATAAGTTCCTCCGGATCAACTTCTAAACATATAATACAAAATAACTCCACTAAGGATACTGCTACACAATCATCAACATTCTCTAATATTAAATCATTCCTAATATCCTTACTTTTAGCATCATTATTATCAATAATAATATTAGAATTTGCATTATGGTTACCATATCAAGTACCAGGATTATACGAAGCGTCAATACAAACTTACATACCAGCATGGTATAATTATGATATCAAAAATACTAAATTTGATAATTCAAATTGGACATATGGTACTGATTATATATTAACAATTGTTATGTTTTATCTAGCGTATAAATGTTACTTTGCAAAAGCACCATCCAATTATCCAAAGGGTATTATTAAGAATAAAAACTCTTTCAAGTTACGTGCATACTCGTCTTCATTACTGTTATGTTATGGTATATCAACGTTAGCTGGAGGATATTCACATCAAACTTTTACAAGCGTGGACATGTTGAATACAATGAAATTTCGTATATTTTGGATTATATGCGTTGGTAATGTTAGCTTTGCTAGTTGTTATATGGGATTAATTGGTAGAGAAGTTCAGAGGATATTTGGTGTTAGAGATACTATTCCTTTGGGGCCATGGTAAGTTTTGACTCTTTCTTTATGTGGCTCTTTACAAAGGGATATATACTCACATTTGTTCATAATTTATCTCCTAAATTCAGGTGGTTCTGGCCAGTTTACGGAACATACATGGTAGCAACATGTGCCATGGGTTATATTAGTTTCAAACGTCCCGCTTGCGATATATTCATTGCAGGCATCACACAATTCCCTTCAACTTTCTATTGTCTGGGTGCTTTATGGCTCAGGAAGTGGGCAAAGACGGCTGAGGATAAGAATAACGAGTCTCCGATTGATTTAGTCCGCTTGCCATATCGAATGATGTATTACATTGGGTTCATTGGTAATGCTCCTCTGTTACCCATGTATCCCGTGCTTGTACAATATTCAGGTATGAGTTTAGCCGGAGTAAACACTCTTTTACATACATGGCTAATGGTCATGTGGGGTATGCAGGGAATTAGTCTGATGCATCTATGTAATTGCATGAGTTCGTACAAACTGAAGTCGGCTACAGACTAGGAGGTAACAGTCCGTTAGGAGGATACTGCACATTTGGAAAGACATTGCACAACGAAGGTCAGAAGAATTAGATAATACGCAATCATTATGAGTTCACAAGAATAAGAACATCAACAGATAAATGGTGAAATGAATAGGCAAAGATTGAAGGAATGTGTGTATAATAGAGACACCTAGCTAACATAAAGAGGTGTGTAGAATATCTATTTTAGTCTTCTTAGGTATCTGAATCTCGTCGCAAACTTTCTCTACTAATTACTGATCATCACACCCCGATTCTACATCTCAATCGCTTCGGTGCCAAATGACTTCTCCTGAATCAGGACTCTGTGGACTGTCATCGTCAAGATTGGGAGGGACAACCTCTAAATCTAATGAAGAAGTAGGGCCGCGATCCATCAAGTCTCTCCTTTCGCCGTTGGAGGTTGTGAAATATTCCAGTTCCTAGACAAGGAGAATAAGTTGATAGCGAGAGTGATGTGAGTAATACGTGCATATCATGTGAGCACAAAAAAGAAGCCACAAGTTATGAGACATACCTTGTCAGTATGTGAACATTCAAACTCCTCTTCTTTCTCCTCAACAACAACGACCTCTTCTTCCTCAGCAGAGAGGTCAAGTAAAGACCAGCGTCTAAAACAACTCTCTTTATCGAACGCAATATGCTTTGAATCATGATCCTCACCTAAGCTTTGAGCAACTCGCTCAAAATCAAAGTTGAATTCACTGGCTAATCTCATCAATTTCGCCTCCATGTCTGAAGTCCACCCCATTGTGATTGCACTCGACAGCTTCATTTTGGCTGTATTCTGTTGTTGATAGCTATTCTTAATGATGGATAAAGATTCATTGATACGGCGAGAAGATGCCTCGATAGCAGCAGCCTCTTCTTGACGAGCTGTATCCTCTTCTGAGGTTGGTTTTATATTCTCCTTGTTAACTTCCAAAACAGCAAGCACTTCATCCTTTGGCACTTCAATCACTTTTTCTTCTACGATAACAATCTCTTCTTTCTTCTTTGAATTGGCAGCGACTTCTTCTTTCTCTGGATCTTCCACAACAGTCTCTGGCTCAAAAGATACGGTATCATTGATTGCCAAATTGCTGTAGTCTTTGATATCAAGCGGAGAATCTTTGGGTTCATCTTCTAAAACTTCAACGAAAGGCGTCTCCTCAAGAGTTTCATACTCTTTGCAGGTCATAAACGAAGTGTCACTCCGTGGACTCGCATCAGTGAACTGTAACATTGGAGGCTCTTCTTCCTCTTCTTCTTCTCGATTGATGCTTACTTCAAACCGTGGCTTGTTGAGTGTACAAGCACTAGTGCTCCTAACACTCTCCTGCCACGCCCTAAACTCAGTTAGCGCCAACTTGTCATTCTCCATCTTGGCCAAGCGTAGCCTCTCCTTTGTTTCTCGTTCAAGATCTAGTCCACCCTTAGCCCACGATTCGGCTACCTCCCTCTCATTATCAAAGATTGGTCGATCCAAGTATCTTAAAGACTTACAAGCAACAACCATCTTCTTTCTAAAGTAAGAAGTCTTGTTAGTAACAGGATTACCTTCCACATTGAGTGATGTTAGCTTCTCGATACCAGCAAAACAATCAATGATATCTTGGCCACTAGACAAATGACTAGACAAATGATTTTTACTGAGGTCAAGGGAAGATAATTTCTTGCATTCCTTGAGATGAGAAATACTAGATACATCTGACAGTGCATTGTTGGCTAAGTTCAGTGTAGTCAAGTTTGGCAGATGAGCCAAGCCTTCTACAGTGCGGAGGTTGTTCTCGCTGAGATCAAGTTGTACAAGAGATGTCAAGCCGTCAAGATTCTCAACGGTAGTCAGGGCATTCTGTTGAAGAAATAGACAACGTAGTTCAGATAGATGAGACAAGTTCTCTATCTTTGTTAATCCATTTGAATTCAGCCACAATGCCTTGAGATTTGAGTATTCATCCAGATTCTCAATTCGTTGATATCCTTTGTTATGTAAATACAATGTATCATTCAAGGAAGGCGTAGAATAGCCACCACTGCTGAGAGCTATTGTCTGTAGCTCTTGTTTTGACATGATTGGAATATTAATCATAGTGTCATCTTCCTCAAATGCTGCCGCCGTATCGGCAATTGGTAGCGTCATTGTTATATCAATCAGCACTACCGGCTTCTATTTCTCTCGCCGTGATGCTTTATCTCCAGGCATTTCTCACTTTGCTCTACTTGCTGATCGTTTTTGTATCACTTCTATTTTGTTAGGTGACTACTTACCTACAATTTTTGAGTCTGACAGTCCATAAATTGAAAGTAGCATAGTTCGACCACGACACCTACCTGGACATTACATAAACAAGTATCTTTAGCGACAACTTAAAAGTAACACACAGATGCGGCGGTCAACTGAACTCGTCACGACATCTCTACCAGATGTTGAAGACAAGCCAACAAGAGTCAGAAGCAAATCTGCACCTCCTGCTGTCATCACATCAACTACATCAATTGATACCAGTCAGCCTAGGCCGCCAAGACGTTCCCTGTTAAGAAGACTGAGTAGTATATTCTTCAAGAAGTCTCGCAAGAAAGAAGCACCAAAATTATCAGCAGATGAACAGAAGAAGCAAAGTCCAAGCGATGTCGTTACGTCTCCATCTTAGCCGAGAAAGAAAGGGTTGGGGAATTAAGAGAACTCATTATTGCAGAGGACTTCGATGCAGCACTTGCTGCCCTTCTCTCCGATACCGACGAAGATCTGCACTACTTTAACAAAGTCAAGGCTGATTCGTTAGGAGCTGAACACTTTGATACATTTTCCAACAAGCACGGCCGACTTCTTGATTATGAAGATCGACCACCTCCAATAGATGAATGCCAAACCTGCCTTTGGTGCGGTACGAATGAGTTTGGCCATGCTCTACGATGTCACAACCAGTGTATATACCATCCAATAGACACAGTGACAGATCAACTTGGAGTGGAACATCCCAAACCGATGGACTTTTGCGCATATCATGTAAAGTTCTGTGTCAACACTACAAAACATGATGTACCAGTGCGGATTCGTGTCGCCAACGAAGACTCACTTTGTAATGAATGCTACATCTTGCAGAATAATAAGCCTCCGAAATGTTTAGTTCGAATTCCGGGCACACGAAGGAAGTGGAGTTAAACATTATTGATGATAACAAACCACTAACCTAGTAGATTGTTATATATACGCTTTTGACTCTTGAATTAACTCTCTTATCTTTGGCACAACTAATTCTATAGTTTGAAAGTGTTGCACTTTTGAGTATTTGCCAGTTAGAGATCTCTCATGCCTGAACTCTTGTATTTATGATTGATATTGCTCAAACCTGAACTCTTGTATTAATTGTTCGCTCTTGTTCAGAGCTATCGGCGGGCTTCCTTCTACCTTCATTGTCTGCAAATCATAGACGCGTAGTTGATAGCTCCTCAGGAAGGAAGCCGAGTTGACTTTTCCAATTTATATCCTGTTAATATATGAATGTTTCAGCTCTCCATCCCGTCTTACTTTCCTATACAAAAGTCAGAGAATAGCTTATCAAGTATGTCCTCGACGTCTATTGCGCCTGTGATACGTCCAAGTTCAGAGGCAGCTAACCTTAGTTCTTCTGCAGCCATATCTAAAGCCATATATCCCTGTCCACTAAGTTGTTCAAATCTTGCTAGAGCTTCTGATGCACTCTCCACATGACGTCTATGACGAGCTCTGGTGATGACGGCTCCTTCCGTACCTTCGACGGATAGTAGTGCTGTGTTTTGTGTGCCATCATCATTGGATACCATTGATAGCGCTTCATCTGTCAAGGAAGTTAAAAAGTTATCAACTCCTTCACTTGTTGTGCAGCTTATACCAAATGAAGAATCACTAGACAGCTTGCTGATAGCTGATGCCTCGTTAGCATCGACCAAATCAAGCTTATTCAGCACATATATAACATTATCACTCTTGACTGAAGAACTTTCCATTTCTAATGAGTACTCGTCTCCACAACCAATTAACTCTTTCACTGCATCTAATCCTCTTTCATAATCACTAGCATCAACTACACCCACAATTATATGTGCATCTCTAGCTGCTCTTCTCGCCCTCTTCATTCCCTCTACTTCAATATCATTTACGCCTTCTTCCATCTCTTCTCGAACGCCGGCAGTATCAAGTAATGTACATCGTACTCCACCCAAGTCTAAAATCACCTCGACGACATCTCGTGTCGTACCCGGAGTAGAACTAACAATGGCAGCATCCCTCCCTGCTAATAAGTTTAGTAGACTTGACTTGCCTGCATTTGGTCGTCCGACAATGGCAATTCGTAACCCATCTCTTAATAGCTCTCCACGAGATGCATCAGCAAGATGCTTATCCATCGCTTCTCGTAGTGATGTGATACGTGGTCTAACTGTACCCCAAACACTCATCCCTCCATCACCTTCTCCATTCATATCGTCTTCATCTTCATCTAATACTTCATCATCACCAAAATCTATAACTGCCTCGGCATGTGCTAATCCTTTTATGAGCTCTTCTCTCCATCCCATGTATAATCTACTTAATCTACCGTCAAATTGTTGTAATGCCTGTTTGCGTTGTAAACTTGTATCAGCAACAATTAAATCAGCCAATGCTTCGACTTCCACTAAACCTAATTTGCCATGTGCATATGCACGTTGTGTAAACTCTCCAGGATCAGCTGGACGGAGTGCCAATCTCTTTTTCGATTCTGTAGGAAGGTTACGAGAGTTTAATGAACTTAAAGCAGATAATACACCCTGCACAACCGCACGTGATCCATGACAATGTAATTCAACTATATCCTCGCCAGTAAAACTATTCGGTCCTGGAAATGTTAATATCAATGCAGAATCAAGTGGATCCCGTCTATTGTCATTCGTATCTTTCTGACTATTATTGTCACTGAGTGGATCATAGAGTGTTCGTAAACTTGCCATTCTTGCTTTTGGTAACTTTGGTAGTTTCACGTCTATACCGTCTTCATCTCTACTACTTAATGGATGTGGAGAAAGTAATTCTCTTAATGCATCAAATGCATATGATCCAGAAATGCGGATGACTGCCACAGCGGTAGCGCCCGAGCCTATTGATGCGCCACCACCACCGGATGATAAAGCATAGATTGTATCTTCTTCATCTGATGTTTGTATAATGTCAGATGATTGATTTGTTTCGATATTAGTTGATGTACTAGTTGACAATTTGAGATGATGGGTAGAGTATGGATATGATCTATATTGTATCATTTGATTTATCAATTTCTTCATCGGTATGTGTGTATTGGTTATTTGATATGACATACTATAATGTCTTCTTTCTCTTTTATTATATGAAGATGACAATACATCACCAAGAGGAGTTGTAAAGCATGTCGATGTTGTTGATGGGACGATGCACCGTCTTGTTGTTGTTGCAAAGATATCTCTCATTCTTCTATATTGCACACCTTTCGATACTGCTGATGCGCACTGCATTGTAGACTTTGTAATGAAAGGAAGTATAGATTTATTATATCCAGTACAAGATGATGATCTAATTGCAGCAAGTATCATTATTATTATGAGGAGAAGTTGTAGTGATGGGTGATATGACTTTGATGATGTTTTATAGTTGAGTGATTTACTCATTATTTTTGAAAGGATTTGTTATCGACAATAACAAACGGCGGCCATAGAGAATGCAGATGATACTAGAGATATGCGATGACACTAGAATATATACCCGGCTGCCGATATCAAACTGAGCAACAACCAAAATCAATGAAATGGGGGCACAGGCTCCCCGCTCCCCGCTCCCCCCTCAAGGGCTTGGCACATGATTTTATTCAAGCATGTGGATTATTCCTTACCACAAAGGGGCAGTCGAAGTTATACCTATCGACACAGTCCGATTGAATATAAAACGGAGACGTTTAAGTTATGGTGGCGGAGGTTGATATAAAGGAGGAGAAGGGGGAGGATAAGAGAGATCAGCACAGTCACAAAACTGATCCCACAAAAGAACATCTCAATGATGGGGATGGGGTGGTTGATGAAGAAGACGGTGGAGGAGTACGCAGCGATAGTGCCGTACTTCGTTCAATGCTTACAGCAAGTAGTGGTGTGGTAGGTGCGCATCATATCAATCCCCCGCCTGAGGATTCATCGATGACAGCTGGCGGTGTTGGCGCGGGAACTGTCATGTTTGTACCCTCTCCAGGGTCTAATAACATGGCGGAGATATCAGCTGATGTAGACGTAGAAGCTACTCCTGTATGTCCAGGTGAGCATATGATATACCTTCTTGTTGATTTGTGCACATGATGTGCACCTCTCTGATAAGAGATATCTAACACATCATGGTATTTCCACTCTCTCTATTTTAGATGCATGGCTAGTTGATGATGAGGTACAAGTGGCCGTAGAAGTCTTGCAAGATGACGTCAATAGTGAGAATGAAACTGAGGAGGAAAGAGGAGCAGATGATGGGGAAGAGCCAAGTAAGGACTTTCACAAACAGCCCAAAAGAAATGTAATCCTTGGACTTGGATTGCTTGGTTTATGTGCAGTTGTGGGCATTAGTGTTGCTGTTGCTGTCCCCCTATCAAGACGATCCTCTCCAGATGAGGAAGAATCAGACACAACAGACCAAGCTGTTCCCTGGGAGGTCTCTACTACGAGTTCTACAACTGATGATGATAAAAATGTACATAAAGCTCCAGTGCCATCTTTCATATCAGATGCACTTTCCGTCAAGTATACACAGTTTTCACAAGGTATACTCCGTGCCCCAGGACTTGCATCGTTTTATGGAGATTGCAGAACAGCTGCGATGTCTGTCAATGAGAATACGGTTCAAACAGTCAAATATAATGAAATTAATGACTTGTGGGATGTGATGAATGAGTTGAGGGAAGATGGCTTCGGAGCTGCTGAAGTAGAATTAGCAAAGATTAACCAAGTATTGGCTGTTTCCAGACCAAGCGACGAACTAAATAATAAAGGATCGATAAGAGTATATTCGCTGACAGAGCTGAACAGCGATCAAAAGTGGTCTTCATTAGGAGATGACATTGATGGTACTAATCCATCCTTATCTGTAGAGGGGGATGTATTGGCTTCAGTTGTTCAAGGTGCAGATGGAGATGACAGGGTAAGAGTCTATCGCTTCGATACAGAAAATTGGGCACAACTTGGTAGTGATATTATTGTTGGAGAATCGAGAAAGACGTATGCGAGAATATCTCAATTCGGGAATTATCTTGTCTTGGGCGCTACTCTTGACGAGTTAGGTTTAGGTTCGTTAAGGGTCTTCAAATTAAACGATGAAGAAGAATGGAGCCAAGTCGGTAATACTCTGTATGATGAATCATCTGATTATCCTCCACTTACTAATGTGCATGGTGATACAATTGCAACATCTGGCGCTGACATTGAAGGTTTGACACGAGCAAGTGTTTATCGGCTGGTCGAGGATGAATGGACTCAAGAAGTAAGCTTTGATGGCGTCATCACGGCTATGTCGGCTGATGGAAAACGACTTGGAATATGTTCAAGCCAACAGCAAGTTTGTTCTGTTCACAATTATTATGATATTAGCAAGGAATACGGGGAAGTGGCGACATATACTGACTTCGTTCCTTTACATTTTGAACGAGGAGGCTTTTCCAACCTTGAGAGTGGAGTTTGCGGTATTGCTACCTCAAATAGCAAGACTACTATTGGCTATACGACGGTGCCTTGGTAATTGTATAAGATTGTATAGTGTATAAAGAAAAGGACATGCCTTAATATACTTCTGATGTCCTATCTAAATAGTCATGCCTCGTTACAAGATAGAGATATCTCTACCGAACAGCTTAACCTTGAGCCAATCCAATGTAACTAAAACGACGTTCTTCGGTGATGTCTGCTTCCACAAGTAGATCGTCCTCC
>Ga0214478_100539_pt1 | contig 21967 bp, 13 predicted proteins | sample M1_20Mar14CPVII9_2_FD_178001 | JGI IMG/M metagenome (GOLD analysis project Ga0214478, IMG submission 178001) | Marine eukaryotic communities from Monterey Bay, California, United States - M1_20Mar14CPVII9sort6BwellD7 | ecosystem: Environmental > Aquatic > Marine > Unclassified | place: USA...
ACTCTCTTCTTTTTATTACTACTAACTTCACCATTGTTTGTATCTGTCTTCTTTTCTTCATTAAAAAATACATCTATACACATGTCGGTTATCTCTTCTATCTCGCTTTTTGTACCTCTACCAATCTTTTGTATTATGAATGGTATGCCTTGCTTTTCTCCTCTATCATTGATATTATTTCCATTGATATTATTCTCACTGCTTTTTATTTTCTCTGAACTATCTTCATCCCACTGCAAACCCAGACCTTTACCTAATCCTGATATCTTATCTTGTACTGCAAGATTTAAGGAAGTATGCGATGATAATATACCATTATTGTTAAGAGATGGCGTTATTAACCATGCCATTGATATATCAATGTATATAATAAGTAGCAATATAAGGTGCATCATATTATTTTTCATGTTTTTAGGTTGTATTTGTAATGACTCTGTTGGAGTCGCTTCACTACTATCAACTACTATCACACAATCCCCTGCACTCAATCTCCTCTAACAATACCCGAATCGATAGAGAGGTGGTTGAGGAGATGCAGCGGCGTGGCGATATTCTTCTTCCTATCGACTGCTTTTGCTTACAATATTTGTTATGTTGTCAGATGTTGTCTAACATTTTCATTTAGGTTTTCCTAACCCTAAACCTATCTAAGTACTTTCGATATACCCTACTGTGGTACTGACGAATGGCAATCTTCATCAAATCATTATTATATATGTTTTCATATACATTGAGGCGTATAATCTCAAATGATGGCTAGCATAATATATTTAATAGTGGCGGCAGTGATTGTTTCAATATGCCCATATTCAGTAGCGTTTAGCTCACCTACACAGAACCTGCGTATCACACCATTGTCAGTGCATCATTCAACTTCAACATCTGCAAAATCTTGTCAATGTCGCCACCAATCAAGGACAATATCACCATCAACTATTACAAGAAGACGATTACTTACATCTCTATATGCAAGTACTGGAAATGTAGCACCAGCTCCCACAGCTCAAGATGAATGCGATGTCTTGGTACTTGGAAGTGGCCCAGCAGCTCGGGCTATTGCAACCTTAATTGCTTCTTCATCAGATTCAAACAACAGCAATGATTCACCATATGATATATTACTAGCAGATTCGAACTTTGATCGTCCATGGATACCAAATTATGGTGTATGGCAAGATGAATGGCAATCCATACGAGATTTATATGCATCATACAATCAGCCAATTGGATCAGAATGTATTGATAGATTATGGAAGGTAACAGATTGTTACTTTGGTGGATCATTTGATATACCGGTGGATAATCGTGTACGATTAGATAGACCATATTGTCGTGTTGATAGGAATGCATTACGAAGAACACTAAGTCCTAATAATGAAATTAATGATGGAGAGGGTACTGCCAAATATCGAGTAATACGTGCCAATCATATTGCAAAAGCAACATCACTGAATATATATTCACCGAGTGGATCAATTGTACATGATGAATCTGGTTCTACTGCTATATTACAATCAAAAGATGGGAAGGATATAACACAAGTCCGTGCCAAGCTCATCGTTGATTGTACAGGCCATGAAACACGTATAGTATTGAAGGATGATCGATGTAAGTCCATCCCACCCGGATTTCAAATTGCCTATGGTATGTTTGCAACGATAGATGAAAGTTCTATACCAGATAAGGAATATTGTGGACCATACTATAAAGAGGCCATGACATTATTTGATTATCGAACAGATCATTTTGATACAGAATCGAATGAATTGAGTAAGGCCGAGAAGGATCCAACCTTCATGTATGTTATGCCACTTGAGGGTAATCGTGTATTCTTTGAGGAAACATCATTAGTGGCACGACCTGCTATATCATTTCAAGAATGTAAGGAGCGGTGTATGACACGCTTAGAGCATTTGGGTATTAAGGTTGAGAGTATAGAAGAGGAAGAGTTTTGTTATATTCCCATGGGTGGATCACTACCTGCAAAAGATCAACGAGTTGTTGGGTTTGGAGGAGCAGCGGCTATGGTTCATCCAAGTACTGGATATCACATCTGCAGAGCAATGATGGGGGCGGGGAATGTAGCCAAAGCAATTCGTGAGGAATTAAATGCCGGGGAAGATTGGAATCCAGATAGGGCAGCTGCTCGTGCATATGATGCTATTTGGTCACCAAGCAATATAGCACAGCGAAACTTTGCAGTATTTGGTGGAGAGTATTTAATGAAACAAAATGTTGAAGGATTACGAGGATTCTTTAGTGGTTTCTTCAAACTACCATTAACAATGTGGGGAGGTTTCCTAGCGGGCTGGCCAGGACTGCCAAACAATGAGAGCCACGAAACTTGGTCGGCACGTCTACTCTTTGGTTTGACGTTTGTATCCAAGTTACCACCACAAGTTGCACTGGATATGCTGTTGAGTATAATTTCATATTCGATTACAGAAGGTGTTCCACTGCCGCAATCTGTTACGCCATTACTGGGGCTACCATATGGATATGAGTACAAGGAGAAACCGAGAGCTCTGGGAGATGCCGCTGCCAAGGCAGAGGCTAGAAAGATGATTACTGAATCATCTGTAGCAGAAGAATCTGTAGCGTTTGATGAGGAGGGTGAATAGTTGTAAGCGTAATACATGTATGATGAACAAGTAGTTTGATGAGATTAAGTCATGAGATACACTATCTTATTTTAGCTTTCAATTCCTTCTTATTTCCCTCAATATATGAATATCAATTTCATATTTATCAATGCAATACAAATCTTATCGTCGGCCGCTACTAAACTTGTGTAAAATTCTAACAGACAGTGGATCGGAAAATGACTTCTTCAAGTCCTTTACTAATATCCATGGTGTCATCTTCTTCTTTATTGGATTCCATTGAAGTGCTTCCTTTGCTAGGTGAGCTTTAACTTTGCTTATAAATGCTGAACTATCAACTGCAGGATCCGGCAACTCATTCTCAGTTACTCCTAGAATGAAGCAACAAAACAGTCTAGCCTCACCCATTGTAAGAGGCCGTTCATCTATCAAATCAAACAAACGATCATGATATCCCAACTCTCTACATCTGTGGAGAGGTAGTGCATATGTGATCCAAGGATTCTGTCTGTAAACTTCTCTTGCCTCTCCTTTGTAATCATCAAGCACTTCGAGACTTATTTCAAGTTGAGTATCAAGATTGTTGTAGAATTCTTTGACTTCATCTTCATCAGTGCATAACCTTATAACTGTCCAAATAGGAAGTCCTTCCAGCGATCTTAATGCTCGTATAAAGTCATTCGTAACTTGCTCTCCTCCATAGCCTAATTCATCTGTAGGCATACCATCAGTTGCTAAGATAATTGCAACAATCTTCCCAGTTTCTCTTAGTTCTCTTGCCATTCCTGATATTTGCTCTTCAATATCCCATATATGTTGTGTGAGCGGGGTGACTCCGGTTGGCGAGATCTTTCTCATTATCTCCATTGCTTGCGATACCTCTTGCTGTGCATAAACAGACCCGTGTTCGCATACACTAAATCGTTGAGGAATTGTCTTTAATCCAGGATTATTGAGTAGCTGAAAGATAGTTGGACAGTCTAACACCGCTGCCATATTAGCATGATACTTGACCGTTTCCTTTATCTCTTCCCATCTAGTACATGGAATTGCCTTTTGTTTCTCTCCATCCTTCTTTACAAGTCGATGTCCGTCTCCTATCTGCATAGATCCACTGTTGTCAACCACCCAAAACCTGAAATCATATCGAGATTGGTTCTCACTTAATGCATTGGCTAGTCCTGTACTATACCCTTCATTTAATAACTTGTTGTATTGTTCTTGACTCATTGGCCTAGAATTACCACCTCTCGTTCCCATAGGTCCATGTAAGTCAGTCAGTGGACGTTGTTCCATCAAACTATGTCGATTATTATTATCTTCCTGTTGTATATTATGTTGTGCTGCATGTTGGGGAGGATGTTGATGATTGTTATCGTTGTTGTCTTCCCATCTCTTGCTATCATACTGTTCCCATTCACTGCTAGTATCATTATAGGTACTACCACTACCACTACCATCATACGTATGACGATGTTGTTCGATAGGTATTGCAGTTGCAGTAACAACTGATGTTTCTGTATATGTATTTCTTCTTGATGATGTGGATCCTCTATGATGATGTAGAAGGTCCTCGTCATCTATATGCCGTCTTGTATAATGCGTACCTGATTGGTACCTATTTGGTGTATTATTGCTCCTCATCTGAATCATATGTATCAGAACTCAAACAACTTTTCATCTAGATTTTTTATTGCATTAAAAGAGTGTATCTTATAAATTGTAATGAATGAATAAATGAACTCTTATTATTACTGTCTAATATCCTCTAGCTTAGATGATTAGTAGGCGTCATGGTCTTACAATATCTAAGTACATACTTAGGCATGCTGCATCATTGTACAGTGGGGCCTCTCTAATTAATTAGTATTCTAGGATATATTCTATTTTTATACGTCGGATCAAGTAGTTTAGAGTATCAAAAGTACCTTATTCTTACATATACTACTAAAAATAAGCATAGATAGAACGACCTTCCTATAAAATCATTGAAGTTTCTTTTAACACTTCTTTCAACTCGAAACTTCTTAACTTTCAACTCTCACTTTTTATTTTGTGGTTTGTACTTACTTGTGGGTTTATTGTAGTGGCTGTTATTAAGGTCAAGATGGCGACGGCAATAGCAAGAAGCCTCCTCGTGAGAGCGGCGAGAAGACCGTCTCAATTGTGCAGTAGAAGTAGTAGATATAATATACCATCATCATCATCATATACACCAATAAATAGTCATAATATACGATGGTTATCAAGTTATCCACCACACGAAGTAGTTGGAATGCCATCATTATCACCAACAATGGAATCTGGTACAATCTCAGCATGGAATGTCGACGAAGGATCAGCATATGCCGCAGGTGATAGTATCTGTTCTATTGAAACAGACAAGGCAACGATAGACTTTGAGGCCCAAGATGATGGAATTATTGCCAAGATTATTGCACAAGCTGGATCGGATGATATTCCATGCGGTACACCTATTATGGTAACAGTTGAGGAGGAGGGGGATGTTGCTGCATTTAAAGATTTTGTTGTTGAAAGTAGTAGTGCTGCTGCAGCTGAGCCTGCTGTTATTGTTGAAGAGCCAACTCCTACACAAATTGAAGTTCCGGTAGCAGATACAATTACCACTCCTTCACCACCACCTCCAACGCCATTATTAGCTTCTAGTGGGGAACGTGTCTTTGCATCACCTAGAGCACATACACTTGCCAAGGAAAAGGGATATGGAGAAATTTCAGCACTACGAATTGTTGGTACTGGACCTGGCGGGAGAATTATTGCCGAGGATGTATTGAATTATGATCCATCTAGTGCACCAGCCATTACTACCGAGTCAGTATCAACCACAGCTGCATCAACCACCCAAGCTGCTGTTGCAACACCGGCAGCTGCTGCACCTCTTCCAGAACCAGTTGTTGGGGCAGGATTTACAGACTATTCACTTCCCGCATCGGCATTAGAATTGGCATCCCGATTACATACCTCAAAACAAAATGTTCCACATTATTATCTCACAATTGATTTAACATTGGATTCTTTAATGGATTTACGCACAAATCTAAACTCCACAATGAAATTAGATGATGAAGATAATTCTGGTGGTATTACAGTGAATGATTTATTAATGAAGGCAGCCGCCGCGGCAATGAAGACAGTCCCAGCCGCCAATGCATCATGGATGGATAGCTTTGTTCGTGTCTATGATTCGGTAGATATTAATGTTGTTGTTGGGAATGGATCAAGTTTATATGCACCAGTTATTCGTGACGTTGGACGGAAGGGATTAAAGGCCGTGGCAGATGATGTAGCAACTGCAACCTCGGTCGTTGAAGGAGAGGGAAGTGATCCCACAACTGTACCCGGGTTTGGTGATGTGGGTACCTTTACAATGGTCAATTTGGGTATGTTTGGTGTTAAAAGTTGTGCTCCAATCATTCGGGAACCGCAGGCATGTGCTCTTGCTTTGGGGGTGATTGAAAATCGAATTGTTCCTAATGATGATGCCGAGAGTGAGGAAATTTACAAGGAAAGTGTGATGATGACGGCTACATTAAGTTGTGATCATCGTGTAGTCGATGGTGCAGTTGGTGCTCAATGGCTATCGGCATTTAAGAATCATGTGGAGAATCCAGTAACGTTGCTTCTGTAATAGGGAGAGTAGATTTATGGACATATGAAGGCCTTAGAGACTTCTGTGATTATTTCAAGCACATAGAATTATGTTAATGTTAAGTGTCAATAAGAGAAGTGCATTTGTTTTTGTCTTTTAGTTGATTATATTCCCTATGCACATCCTTTCCATTCATGATGGAGCAAACAACACACACCCCGCCCCCCCCCAAGAGGATAGACTAGGAGAGAGCAATTAGGATACCAGGAAGGATACCCCCACCCCAATTTTTTATTGACTCATCATCATCAGCATTGATAAGGGAAGAAGAGATTGTAATCGTTAGTAATACCTCACCATGATTGATATCCAGCGAGCTATTGCGGTCATATTTCTGTGTTGCATAGCTGCTTGCAATTCATTTCAGTATGCAGTATCTAGGCCACTTACAAGAAAAATGACAACTTGCACTCAAATGCAAAATGATGAGCAAGGTAATGGTATGAGTAGACGAGATATGATACAACTAGCAACCAATGGTATTGGTGTGGCACTCATTACAGGTTTTCCTGGTGTATCTCTTGCAGTGGTTCCATCGCAAGCAGATCTTAAAAGGTTATCTATTGGACATAGTAGAATTCAGTATCTATTGAAGAACTGGGATGCACTGACAGAGTCATGCAATAATAAAGCAATGTCAAAAACAGAATCAATGCAAGTAGTTAGAACCGATGGAGGTGGTGGTGGATTTTGTGATAAGACACCCTTAGTGGTACAAGATTACTTGGGTTACAAATCTACAAATGATCCCCTATTCAAAGCTGATAGTCTCATGCTGAAAGCAGCCCCTTTGGTTGATGATTTAGGAGTTATGGATGAGGCTGATTATGTGGATCTAGTTGAACAATATCGGGATAAGGCAGATCAAACTTCATTGCTTGCATATACATCATCCTGGGGAGAAGCGAATCCGAATGGTAGTAAGGACACTACTGATGACTATTTAGAACAAACAAAGAAGGTAGTAATGGAAACAGAGGTACTTCTCAGAAAGATTATGGGTGGATTGAAATTAGAAGTATTGCCACCATCAGAGAAGTCGAAGGCGTAGTTCTCCTTAGTATGTCAGTATTCAACCCAAAACAAACAAACCAGTAATCTAGATGATAGGCGGGAGAACGATGATAAAATATCACTTTAAAATCTTAGGTTTTGGCTACTTATATGTTCTTGATCAACGCCCTACTTATCCCCATTCATGTATAAACTTTAGTCACACGTATATTGGACGCTTCTCTCTTACTTTCCCCTTTTATTTGCTCACTTATATCTGCAATTTATGACGCCTTCTTCTTTGGAGCAGCGGCACCCTTCTTACTGGCAAGTGAGTAAGCAAAGGTACCAGAAATGGCAATGGCAGATCCAACAACAGTGTTTTGCTCCATGGGTTCAACAAAGATGATGGAAGAGACAACAATAATGATGACACGCTTGGCTGTGTTGAGAACACTACTTGTTACAGCACCAACACTTGCAGTAAAGGCGAAGGCAAATTCATTGTAAATGTAGAAGAAGAATCCACTAAGAGCAATGTTGGTAATGAGAGCCTGTGCACCGTGTTCAGCAGTAGCCTTATCCCATTCATCCTGAAGAGTCGATGATTCGGCAATAACAACCATTGGCACAGTAAATAAAAAGGAGATAATATTCATAACGGCGTATACATTGGCACTGTCCATATTCTTTGATTTGTCAGCCTTCAATGACTTTGTTACACTTCCACCCAACTTTCCCTTCAGTGCAGCGGCCATGTTGGCAAGTGATGCCCACATGAATGCAGTGTAGTTAATGTCAACTCCCTTTCCTTCTTTAATACAGGCAATACCAACACCACCAACAATAGGAATGAGCATGGCATAGGCAAGAGTGGGTTTGATATCCATGGGTGATACGAGAATACCAACAACGGCTGCAAATACTGGTTCACATGCTTTGACAATCTGAGCGAAACTAACAGCTCCAACTCCCATCTATTATGTGTTTGTATGATATGATTTGTTGAGACATCTATTGCAATACGAAAAATAAGATGAAACATCACATATATACTATAAACTCACCGCCAAGACAGATCCAGCATGTGAAATACAAGCCATCAATCCAATTGGGATACACTTTGAGATATCCTCGGCAGTTAGATTAGGTGTCTTACGCATACCAGTACCCCACATCACTAAACTCCAGACGATACCAACAACAAGTTGAGCACAGGATACAAACCAATGCGCATGTATCATATTACATGCCTTTTTGTTGTAAATGTTGTAGAGGGTATTACCTGCATACCAGGCAAATACCAAGCCAACCTATGATGGGTATAATTTTACAGTGGAGATATAGATTCGTAAGATATTTTCAACACAAGATATGATATGTCAAAAAAATACATCGGCGGCCCTTTAAAGAAAGTAGCGGCGTTGCAATACCATATACAACTCACCAGCTTAAGGTTCGAGGGACCAGACTTGCTACTCATCTTGATGTTGAAGAGATTGTGTGGTAGGGCGTCAACAAATCAATGATGAAAAATGTTGAAGATTTTGCAAGAGGATCTTTTCAAGCTGACGGGTCACTCGCCAAAACGAGCTTTTGTCAAGTACATTGACAGGGTGTACTACTATGAACTCTATACTTGACTCAACTCTGATACTCTTCATAATAACTGGTTTATTTCAACTGCTGGAATGGCTTATATTTGAATCTTTACTATTGCAACGCGAGAAGAATCTAGTTAAACTCAAAACTTCACAATAAATAAACCAAAAACAAATAAACACAAAAATGATTGGCTTGGTAGCTCAACTCCTTATATTCACTTCGGTATTTGGATTGGCAATCTATGCGTGTATATTGGGAGATCCCGAAACCTCAAGTATATCACATTTTTGTATGGTGCAATTGCCATCTACTTTATTTCAAATAATACCGGAAAAGTGGAAACAAAAGATATCTACTCTATCTGAGCATGGTTTTCAATTGATATACCTCTTCGTTGTATTGGGTTCATGGTCTATTGGTAAGTGTTTGTAATTCTATCAGCACTTATGATCTCATCTTATTTCTAATTTAATATGAACTCCATTGCAGTCTTCAGTTATGGATATCCAGAAATTGAAAGATCAAATTATATCAAATCCTATCATCAATACATTGGTTACATAGTATTCATGTTATGCATGGGAAGTTGGCATTTTGCATGTAACAAAAGTCCGGGGAATATAACAGAAAGAACAACAATAGCATTATTTGATCATTACGAATATGACGACATATTATACCACAATAAAATTTGCCCCACACTAAAAATACGCAAGCTTGCTCGGTCAAAGTATGATCGGTTCTCAAAGAGGCACGTCCCTCGGTTTGATCACTTTTGTGGATGGTTGAACCAAGCGGTGGGAGAATGCAACTATCGGTGGTTTCTACAATTCCTTGTCATACATGTAGGAATGTGTGTTTACGGCACATGGGCATTAGCATCTGTATTGTATGGAGAGGTATTAGATAAGAACTTACTCAATGCAACGTTTTTCAATGCCATAACGGGTGCTGAAGTCCAAGCTGATTATATCATTGTCTTTCATTACTTGTTTATGAGATACTTTCAAATCTCTGGAGTGCTGTTGCTTATGTCCGTGATGTCATTAATGTTGGGCATCTTCTTGGGATTTCATTTGTACATTACATCACGTAACATGACCACAAATGAGTTCTTTAAATGGCGAAGTGTGAAGAAATGGCACAAGAAGGAGCGACAAAAGTTTCAAGAAGCATTGAAGGATAAAGGTAGATCACCAAAGGGTGATATAAGAGGAGCATCATTAGCAAGGCAGGTTCCTGATGGTGATGTTGGTTGCACTGGATTAACAGACAAGTCACAAAATGGAGTGTTAGAAGATGACGATATCATTGATCCAGGAGAAATGCCGAAGAACATTTATGAGTAAGTGATTTACCTACAGTTCACATGTGTTGTAATGCGACCATACATAAGCAGCTCATTCTCTTCTTTCTATGCAAATAACAGCAAAGGAATCATATCAAACTTTGCAGAGGTTCTCTTTCCGTTATCTAGTAGTAATGTTGCAATACAAAGATACAGAGCTGCTCTACGGGATAGTTCTCAAAGTAGCAGTATGAAGAGCAAATCTGATGAGAATAAGCTCAAGCCGAAGACTGTATAGCATAATTCGATGCCTAAGACTGAACTCTATCCCCAGTCAAATGAAGAGACTGCTCATATATTGTGAAGACTTTCAAAACCTAGTGAGCCTAGTTAGTCTATGAAATAGGTTATCACAAGTACTCAAACGAAATAATATATACTATATGAACTCTATTAGACTCTACCTAAACATCGACCTATCTATACATAATTTGAACATTTTACATATCAAAACTTCTCTTTACAATGAGGAGACGGGGAAAACCTCCTCCAATAATATACATACATTTACAGGGCACTGAGGACAAAAAACACACTTGGTGCATCTCAGCACCTAACTCGGATGAGAAAATTCAATTTCAGTTGGAACATTAGCCTTCTCCTGAGGGTAAAGTTGTGGTGCAGAATGAGATCTACTGCTTCTCATTTTAGACTCCTTGAGAAGTGAAGCTGCATCAACATGATACCCACGCTTCTGATACAACTTTGCTAGACTTGACAATGCAAAGATCACATCAGGATGGTTCTCTCCAAGCAGTTGCTCTTGGATCTTGATAGCGTCTAGACGGGCTTCGAGGGCTGGATCCATGTTAGGCTTGGAAGATGATTGTTGGGGAGGAGATCTTGGTGGTACAGCAGATATTTGTAGTCTCTGTAAAGTTGATCGAGGCATATACCATTGTTGTGGTGATAGTGATATGGGCATGCCTACAGCTATATGATGATGAAGTGGCAACTGTTCTTGTTGATCATATGACCTTGGTAGTGGTACATTGTTGAAATTGTTCATATCATATGAAGTAAATGACGGTTCGGAGTGTGACTTATGATGTTCTTGTATTTGAGTTGGGATAGCTGTAGCGGTGGTCCAACTAGCATTAGCAGCAAAATTGTTTGGCAAATCCTCACCACGAGAACCGTTGGTGATATTACATGTCCGAGAAAATTCATGTAATGATGAGTTGGATGACAAAATTGTCTTTCTTGTTTGGTCGTCCTCTATTGTAGATTGGTCACTGCCTTTCCGGAGTAGCTTCTTCTTCCATCTAAATGGGTTTGTTGGGAGAGAAGACCAACCCATTTGTTCTGTTTTGTTGTTGCAATGCAAATATGCACTACAACTTTCTTGATAATGATATTGTGAGCATATCTCGTGTATTATTTTTAGCAGGTGATCGATTCGAATTAAATGATATTATGTTCTTCCGCTTCCCAACCTAAGCTGAGCAAGAGGCAGATAGACGGCGGATTATCAACTGGGATCACTACATACACGAAATTTGACGCAAAACAGATTTTTTAGACTCTGGAATTTCCGACTTCTCAGTGTGACAAAGGCTACGAGATCGATGTCTAGATTATGTCACTCTCTTGCTACTAGAGCACGCTAGCAAATCTAGCCAATGATGAGTATCAGCTTCCTAATTCATTGCAATAATTTATATTATCCCCTCTTCTTTATTCCTGCGACATATGCCAAACTATTGTCATTATCCCTTGAATCTCATGTATTCACTCTTCTTTATCCTCTCTACCAATCACTTGATCCGTTGCTATTCTTAGCTCCAATACGAGTGATTCTCATTCGTTGTCCTGTAATATCATTTGTTCTTCGCCAGGCTACTGAATGGTGATTAGCAGCAACTCTCAATGGAACATTTAAACCATCAAGCTTCCACGGTCGCCGCTGTTCAATCAAGGCATGTGCATGTCTTTTCCATTCATCTTCCTGTAAGTGACATACTTCAATATCAAGAGGTTTCATACGGTTACTATTTTCCTTGGCAATATAATCCTTCTTCTCTTGAACAGACAATAGACCATGTTTTTTCATTAGATACTTCTCGAGTATTTCAATATCACAGTCAGGCATTCGACCTTTGAAAACTGCCAATTCTGCAATAGATCCTTGACCTGACTCCCCTTCGATCTCGCCATAACAGAGGGACATATCAAATTGATGATCCGACCCTATTGATAAGCCATCTAATATCCCCGAGCCTACAAACCTACTCGCATTAGATGGATTATCAGCGTCATCACTATCTTCGTCATCATCCCCCATGGCAGCTGATCCATAATAGCTTTGTCTTGTCCTCTTTGGTTCAGTACACCCATCAATGCGTATCATCGAGTCCTTCCCGTCAAATACAGCAGTGTAACAGTGCCACAAACCCGGACCTGTTGCGCCGTGGTTAATACAATCTTCGCTTGGATCGTCAACGCTCACATTCTTTGGATTGAATGGATCACCGGAATCAAAATTACATAGACAGTGTACTGATCTTTCATCAGAGTCATCAGTACTGCCGGTATCAGAAGATGTTTCATGTTCATGAGAACGATAACCACTACGATGTACCACTTCACAATCATTCACACCATTGATATCTCCTACTTTTCCAGTGGCTATACATATCGGACTCATATCAAATTGCATATCACGAGAAGATAGAGGATATAAATGGCCAAGTTCAAATCTTGATGACCTACCAGATACGAAAACCCCATCCTCGGTTGTGATGCCAATGAGAAACATGGTTATAGGCAAACTCATTGCACCACAATCAAACTTGGGTGTGATCAACTTAATGGCCTGACTTCGGTCGACATTTAAGAATTGTACTGCACGTTGTCTTCTCTCAAATGGTAATGAATGTTGTTCAGACTCGTTTTCACATGCATCAGTTTCGACAAATCGATGTAAAAGAGGATATTTTCTTCTTGTGCTTAAAACAATCCGCGGCAAGAGAGCCTGCGCTAAATTATTTTGTTTCTTCTTACGTTGATTGGGTGTTAGTTCGTTATTAGTTTTTAATGATAATCCGTAATCATTCATCCAATTATCTATACGACAAGGTACATTATGATATTTGGAATGTGATGGCTTAGTAAAGTTGGATGAGGAATTGACATGCTCAATGTAATCATCGTCTAAACAAAGACAGTATCCTTCCGGACGAGCTAACGTAGCCCCTCGAACTGCATATGTTGGTGTATAGTTGTGACTTGATAATTTTGCTGTACTGTCAGATAAAGTTGTTGCTGTTACATTAGAAGCATCTCCTTTGTCTTTGTTTGCCAATTGCAGTGATGTATCAAACACTTCCTTGATAAATTCTTCAGAGTAACCAAAAGGTTCTAATACCTTATCGGCATTTCGATATCCCCTCCATTCTGAACAGCATGTTACCTTCATACTATTGGCATTGATACTTATTCCATTACTATCACTTTCTTCTTCTTCACTTGAGGTACTGTCTTCATCATTATTCAAAGGCACTGGTACTGTTTGAATACCTGATGGAGCAAACCAAGCAAGACAAAAGTTGCCGTCGGTATTGATTTTCCTCTTATCATTATTATCGTTTTGATGATTTGTTACTAATTCTCTTGCCATATCCGTAATTATAAGTTGATGTGTACATGATGGCTTGGATAATGATGTGTTACCGACCTCATTTGATATGTCTTCACTCTCAGCGGTAGCCAACTTAACAGCCTCGGTAGAAATATGATTGATAGCAATATCTCTCCAACTTTTACATACGTCTGATATTATTGCAAGCTCTGAGTTAGAGGTACATGCATTATCAAGGAACCAACTAACCACTATTTTGTTAGTGTCGGATGTGCTCATCATCTGTTTACTATGAGAATAAGTTATGAATATCGGACGCCTTGACTATTAAATATAGAACCTTGCCGTCAATTTAATCAGAGCGCTTTCTTACTCCTTAGGCAGAGGGTACGATAATTATACTACGCGCCGATTGCCGATTGCAAATAAATGCCATCAACTCTCATAAAATTTTGTCTCGCTGTCTGACTTATATTAATATTCTATATTACTCCTAATCGCCAAGATGAGTGATATAATTTGTATGTACACTACTGTGCAGGTCATATACTCTGTCAAGTTATGTTTAGTAGCTGCAACTAATGTTATTTTTCAATTGGTGATTAATTGTGACGTCCTATAATTAGCCAAGCGAGAGTGCATGTTGATTGTTGATTGAGAGATCTGCTGCTATTGCAATGTATTGAGGGCGAATCCGCAGCAATTAATTGTAAATGATATAGAATACATCAGTTTTTAATGTTCTTGATCAATTGGTAGTTCTTAACATATCATACGGTCTTTTTGCATATCAAACTTGAAAGACAGAACCAATACTCTAGCTTGCTCTATACCTATAATTATATCCAGCAATTATACAACATGGTACTAAATAGAGGGACAACACTTAGTTATAGTTCAACATCTAATAAACCTCGAAGAGACTCAACAGCTGTTGTAGGGCTACATGGAGAACGATTACATAAGATTGTTGTCTTTGAACTTCGAGATGATGGCACTACAGAATATTCCACCATGACCTTACGAGCACTCTACAATTATGTAGTACGAACTATTACAGAGGCATGTCGAGAGGCTAATAAACATGATCATGGTAGCAAGCGAAAGTTACAGCAGCAGCAGTATCATAGTAGTAATAATGTACAAAATAATAATGCAAGTAGTAGTACTGATAATCATACAACATCAAGAATTGATGTGATTAAAGAGGAGGTAGATAGTAACATAGGTGGATCGGTCGATACATATAATTACAATAACACAAATGAAAGTGGAAGTAGTCCTAATCCAACAACACCATCTTCGCCATATCCTCCAACGACACCGCATGGACTAACGACGACTATACCTCCACATTTACCATCTCTTACATCGTCACATGCTACTCCACTCAGTGGTAATAGTGATCAAACAAACTCACTTCCCACACCAATTGTTTCCAATACTGAGAGTCACAATAATAGTAGTAATGAAGATCATCAAGATCATTCCACACAACAACAGCAGCAGCAGCATGGCGGACAACGTCAACAACGAACTAAACAATTACATTTGCAATACCCCGAAACGCGACATCATCCACCACAACGTGAAACACAAACTGCCTTCACTCCATTACCAAATAATAATACACATAGAGAAAGATTAGGTGGGTACTTACATCCACGTGATATGAGACGATTGGTAACACCCTTCTCATCAAGTAATGAACCACAACTTATGGTTCGGAGACATGTAATGTTACTTAACTTTGATCCACTTCGAGCTATAGTATTGAGAGATCGATTGTTAATACTGGTACCGGATGGTGCTGATTCGATATTAATTGCATTAGAACGTCGAGTACGTGGTGGTATTGCAGAGATGGAAGATCAAGTCTTTGGTAAAACGAATCATGACCATCGTGAATCGGTAGCAGTTTCTGCAGTAGCACCTACGCACATAGTATCAAAGAATATCAAAGAAGAAATCGAATATAGTAATATGGATTCCACTATAACAGATGATACTGTTACAGATGAGTCTGCTGTTCATGAATCATTGGAATGGGAAGATATACAAAAGATGGATTGGAAACATATGCCGTATGAACTGCAATCTGTCGATGCAGTGATGCAAACTGTATTATCAATGTTAATGGATGATGCACGGAAGGTACATCAACGATCGTCACGCGCAATGGGTGAACTTCGTGGTGAACATAAGGGTACAGGACTGTCTGGTGGTGAACACGCCCAAGAACGACTGAGATTGTATAAAGATGAAGTCAACTTAATGGAAGGACGTGTTCAAGGTTTTGTTCGGGCATTGAATGAAATATTAGACGATGATGAAGATATGACATTAATGAACTTATCAAGACTGATTAGTCATCCGGAACGGTTCCTCCAACCAGTATCTAAGGAGATATTACATGAAGAGAGTGATGAGCCCGAATTGATATTAGAAGCATACTTACAGCAGGCTCTAAGTATTGTGAATGAATTAGATTTGTTGAAGGGACAGATAACAACAACTGAAGAACAGATTAGCATGACTTTGGATGCTATACGGAATCGATTGTTGTATATTAATACATTGCTGAGTGTAGCCTCGCTATGTGTATCATTGGGAAGTTTTATCGGGAGCATATTCGGTATGAACTTGACAAATCATCTTGAAACACAACCTACAGCCTTTATACGCGTAACTGTTGGAACGATTGTGGGTATGATATGTATGTGGGTCATCTTGTCAACAATTTTCTTCAAGAATGCACCAGTTTACGATTATAAGAAGAAAGTGTGATAGAAAACGAGGTGGATATCCAAGCAAGTCGTAACCTGAAATCTACTAATAAACTAAACAAATGAAATAGAGTACAGCATAAGCTTTAATCTGCAGTTCCATGTTGTATGTATCGATTACAGCATATCCAATCATTGAAGAGTTTGGTTCTTCTTCCGCGCTTCTTTCCTCTCTCTCTTTGTCCTGGCCCTTCAGTACTTCCTTAGGGATACCAATTTTGGTACTTTGGTATCCTTCCACCTGCAAAAATAGCAGGGCAAAGCAAAAGTTTTAGTGGCATATTTATTAGCCCGTAGCGGCAATCCTAAATAGTAAGTGTTAACTAAGAACAGAAGAAGTACAATTAGTTTGTGTAGTGTGTGCGTGAGGAGTATCGAAGTTTAAAAGTCGAAGAGTAAGAAGATACACATACCAATTAAAAGGGTCATTGAGTTGAGTTGAAAAATTAGAGCAGCCGAGTATTATCTTTGGTATACATAAACAATATAGTATATCATGAGTGGTCAGCAACAGTGGCAACAGCAGCAGGGTGGTGGAGGAAATCAACAGCAATATTATGGTCAGCAGCAACAACAGCCGCCGCCTCCTCCAAACACTCAGCAATACGGACAATCTAATAATAATATGATGCAATCGCAGAATACTCAACAGCAATATGGCGGACAATCTATACAGAATACCCAACAACAACAGCAACAACAAACAGGAACACGCACTCCGCCTTCACGACGAACATCAGATATGTCAGGTGCCTCACGCTCAGCCCGTACTAATAATTCTAAAACATCTACAAATAATAATGCAGCAGGGGGAATAATTGTAGCATCACGAGCAGCTGACGAGGAAACTGAAGATGGTCGTATCCGTAATCGTGAAGCATCAACTAAAATCCGTGATGCATGGATATATAAACAAATTCGTGCCCGACAAGATGAATTTACACAATACAAACAGGGTCGAGTCTTCGTAGGCACTTGGAATGTTAATGCCAAGGGAAAAGATGAAAGTTTACAATCTTGGTTATGTGCCGATTGGTCACAACATGGCCCGCCTGATATTGTTGTAGTCGGATTACAGGAAATGGTTGATTTAAATGCCATGAATGTTGCCGTTGAGAATAAAAGTCAAACAAGATCTGTCTTCTGGGTTGATAAGATTCGTAATACATTAAATTCAAGACAGAATACTCAAGGTGATCCACAACGGACATATACTGAATTGGCAGTGAAGTATTTAGTTGGATTGTTGGTTTGTGTATTTGTAAAGGCACCACATAAACCTCGTGTGAAGTATGCATTTACTGATTCAGTTGGAGTTGGTGTGGCTGGATTTATGGGGAATAAGGGTGGCGTATCAATTCGATTGCAATTCTATGATTCGACATTGTGTTTCATATGTACACATTTGGCTGCACATCGTGAGAATGTCGCGGGTCGTAATGCTGACTTTGCCAATGTGTTCAATAAGACCTCATTTGATATCGGACATGAGGCAGTTCAGGAGGTCATCCGTCTTGGTAGTATGAGTCAATGGGCAATGGGCACGGCAGCGGTGGGTGTGCCTGATCATGATTTAGTCTTTTGGTTTGGGGATTTGAATTATAGGGTAGATGAAAGTATCCCGACGGAACGTGTATTAGAATTGAGTAAGAAGAATGTATTGGAGGAATTGATTGAACATGATCAACTTAATATTGAAAGAGCGGCAGGACGTGTCTTCCGAGACTTTGAGGAGGGTGTATTGGACTTTCAACCAACATATAAGTATCAACCGGGTACGGACTTGTATGAAGAACGTCCAGATAAAAAGCTACGTGCACCTGCTTGGTGTGATCGTATCTTATGGTTAGCACAGGAACCTGGACATGTGGCACAGTTGAATTATACACGAAGTGAATTGAATATTTCTGATCACAAGCCTGTTATGTCAACATTCTTGGTAACAGTGAAGGATGTTATTCTGGCCAAGAGGGAAGGTGTCTACAGAGAGGTAATGAAAATGTTGGATACATATGAGAATAATTCATTGCCCATGGTTAGTTTGGATAGAATTAGTTTAGACTTTGGTGAGGTTCGGTATGACCAGAGAGTTACTCTCCCTATTGTAATTACAAACACAGGACAGGTGGTTGCTCAGTTTCGTCTTGTACCGAAAGTAGATGAGGTAAGAGTTTGTGTTCCGATTCTACAATGGTCGTATCATATTATTTACACATATTCACATCTCACCAATTTGTTTCATACATACATGTTAAGATTGATTTATGCAAGCAATGGTTGACAGTGTCCCCAACATATGGGATGTTAATTCCTGGTGAACAAACAGAAATCGAGTTGACTATCACAATCAATAACACAACTGCACACAGGCTAAACACAAGCCGAGAAGTGTTGGAAGATACACTCATACTTCGTTTAGAGAATGGCCGAGATTACTACATAACCGTGTCTGGAAAGTACGCCCGATCTTGCTTTGGTATGCCAGTGGATGAACTTGTCTTGTACACTTCTCCTATTCGCGAGGTACCATTGGATCCCATCCTTCGATCAGAGAAGTATGATCTTAATTCCAAGGCGGCCATGTGTGTACCGAAGGAGTTGTGGCGGATCATCGATGCCATATACGAGCGTGGATTGGATGAGCGTGACTTGTTCACAGCACTGGGAGATCCCGATGAGGTATATCAGATCCGTGAATGTTTGGATACTGGTGCTCCATTTGAGAACTTTAGTGTACATTCAATGGCGGAGGTATTGACATCCTTCCTGTCCAATCTCAGTTCACCAATTGTACCCATCTCGCTATTCCCAAGCTTGGATATTGATGCTCAGAACATACAAATGTTCACGAGGAAGTTCCTTGAGGATATGCTGCCTGTTCCCTATAATGTGTTTATCTACATTATATCCTTCTTTCGTGAAGTGTTACTCCATCGAGATAGGAATAGGTTGTCTCCGGCCAAAGTTGCAAGGTGAGTACCATAGAAAGGAAATGATACCATATGATATGTTTCTTTATATACACTTTCTTACATTATGCACATCTATCTATATCATTGCAGGATATTATGCAATTGCCTCGTTTCTTCTCCTCAGGGAAATGCAGAGGAATCGGCAAGTTCGTCTACTCAACGTAGAGGCAACATGCAGCAGTTGATGTTGCACTTCCTGGAAACAAACTCCTTATAAAACACATCTTTGGCATTCTCCCCTGTAATATAGCGTTTGGTTTTATGGAAGATAGCAACTCAATGCATAGCCACTTGAGTTCCGTAAAATAGAGCTTTCTTTCTTGCCACATTACTACTCCACTCCGAATGTTTAGTACTTGCAGATCTCATCAAACTAGGATTGAGTCTTCTTTCCTCCCATTGTCTGTTCTGAGCAGCAGCAAGATCATAGTTGATATTTTTCCTCAGGGAAATGCAGAGGAATCGGCAAGTTCGTCTACTCAACGTAGAGGCAACATGCAGCAGTTGATGTTGCACTTCCTGGAAACAAACTCCTTATAAAACACATCTTTGGCATTCTCCCCTGTAATATAGCGTTTGGTTTTATGGAAGATAGCAACTCAATGCATAGCCACTTGAGTTCCGTAAAATAGAGCTTTCTTTCTTGCCACATTACTACTCCACTCCGAATGTTTAGTACTTGCAGATCTCATCAAACTAGGATTGAGTCTTCTTTCCTCCCGAGTAAAAATCCAACATCTCCTGTGTTGTTCTTGGCTTCATGTTGTTGATTGATTGAAGTAAATGTCTCATATGAATCTGAGGTTTATCAATAACCCCATCATCCATTTCACCAATGGCATGCAAAGCAGCATCTCGACATAAAGCAACTATTTCTGCTCCTTAATAGCCGCTTGAAACACTATCACTAGCCAATGCTGTTAACTGTAGATGGACGCAAAGATGCACAAGTATATGTTATGTCAGAAGATACAAAAAGAGAGTATAACTTCACATAATTAGTATGAACACCAACTCACATCAACATCATCATGGCAATCTTTTCCAGATAGACCAATCTTGAAAATGCCCTGTCGGCCTTGCTCGTCTGGTAGCCCAACATGAATCATTCTATCCATTCGACCAGGGCGAGTTAAAGCAGGATCTAGAACATCTGGACGGTTAGTGGCACCAACGACAATCACTCGCCCTTTTCTTCCATCTGATGTACTACTATTTCCACCGGATGTTACGCCATCTAGCTCAGTCAATAACTGACTTAGTAAGCGATCTCCACCGCCCCCACCACCACCTCTTTTACTAGCTATTGCATCCATCTCATCAAAGAAAATAACTGACGGGGATGCCAGTCTTGCTCTGCGAAATAGCGATGCCAAGGCACGTTCGCTTTCACCTAGCCATTTACTCAATAGTTCAGGGCCTTTGACAGCTAAGAAGTTCATATTACCCTCTGTAGCTATTGCTCTTGCCATCAAAGTCTTGGAGCAACCAGGTGGACCGTACAGCAAGATACCTTTCGGTGGTGGTACTCGCATCATTTCAAATAAGTGAGGATGTGTCAATGGTAGTTCAATAGACTCTTTCAGTAGTGCCTTCACATCATCCATACCACCGATAGCCGACCATGGAACTTTTGGAACCTCAACTGCTACTGATTTAATAGCGGACGGTTTGGTTATTCTAATTGCATGTTCAAGATCAGTATACTCAATTAGTATCAAGCTGTTCTCTTGCTCAGACTTCTTTTCATCTATCTGTTGGGTACGAGACAAGTAATTTCGAACTGCCTCCTTGACTGCCAACTTACAGTCTGCTCCAGTGAACCCTTTTGCAATCTTTGCAAGAGCTGTAATGTCAATCTCATCAACCTGTCGAGTTGTCATTAGCTGTGATATATGGAAGCGAAGGATCTCTGCTCTTGCATTATCATCTGGCACTGGCACTTCTACTTCAACATCTAATCTTCCAGGTCTCCGTAATGCAGGGTCGAGTAATGATGGATCAGTTGTGATCGCAAGCACCACTAGTCCTCCGCTAGATTTGACATTATTGAATTGTGAACTACTACTACCAATACCATCAAGGAGAGCAAGCAAGGTACCAGCAAGTTGGTCGACTCCCAAACTACCACTACCTCCCATTCCGCCTCTACGAGGACAAATCAAATGTACATCATCTAAGATTATCAATGAGCTGCCATCTCTCTTCTCTGCTTCTTGAAATATACCTGTAAGTATATGCTCTGCCTCTCCAACAATTGCAGTAGATGATAAGATGTCAGCACATTGCACTAATCTAACATGTACATTCATCATATCTGGTATGAAACTGAGATCATTTGCAATTTGAGCTGCCATCAGACTCTTTCCAACTCCTGCTGGTCCATATAAAAGAGCTCCTTTGGGTGGTC
>Ga0214478_100540_pt1 | contig 21945 bp, 14 predicted proteins | sample M1_20Mar14CPVII9_2_FD_178001 | JGI IMG/M metagenome (GOLD analysis project Ga0214478, IMG submission 178001) | Marine eukaryotic communities from Monterey Bay, California, United States - M1_20Mar14CPVII9sort6BwellD7 | ecosystem: Environmental > Aquatic > Marine > Unclassified | place: USA...
ATATATGTGTAGACTTACTACCACTACCCCCATCTCTACTATTCTCCTTCATCTTCTTAACAACATTTTCATTCCCCGTATCGCCTCACTACAAGAACACACTGGAGTAGTTTGTTGTTCCTTTCCCTTCTGTTTAGTATCAGTAACATTAGTGTCATCGTCATCATAGTCAAGCAACATTTCAAGTGTGGAAGTAGAAGGACGTATTCCATTCCCTACCACAAATCTACAACTTGGTTCACTATTACTACTAATACCATCTACTCCATTAGAATTTGAGTTGTTAGATGAGAAGATCATATCTAATTGGGGTATATATCGTCCATTAATTTGTATTTGTACATTCCCTTTTCTTCTACTTGTAACTGGTAGATGTTCAGATGTTGACATAGTAGTATTAAATTGATCATGGTTTGTTGGTTCTTTAGTTGACGAAGTGCCATGTTCCGATTGTGCATGCACATTACTATCTCTCGTAACATCTTGTGATTCTAACTCTAACTCTTCCTGTATAGTTTCACTACCACCACTACTCCCTCTACTACTACTCAATCTACTATTGGTACTACTTCCTCTACTATTACCTCTACTATAATTTGTATTCTTAGTAGATAAGTTAGAAGATGATAATGCCCTGTATAATTTTGATTTTGATATAGATTTACGAAGTGACGTTGTTGTAGTTGTGGTTGATGGCGGCGGTGCTAAATTTGATGGAAAGGTAACAAAAAAGTCAGATGAAGCTACCACTCCGTTATTATGTGTTGTATTGTGTACCCCTGTAGTGTTAGTGTTGAATGGTTGGCTTTGTGGAGCATCGTTATTGTTAGTTGAAGAAGATTGTCGTCGTTTTCTATTCGATGGAACTACAATGATGACATCTAATGCACTACCAGTTGAGCTGCCGTATGGTGCCGACATCATTGACGGAGTGTTCATCGTATCAGTATATTATATTAGCCGCCGCTTTGCAAAGCTAAGTTTCAACACAAGCACATAGTGCCATGACGACTCTTTATGTCTTAAACCACGGACAGACTCGACTCGCACAGCCAATCAATTGCGACTCAAAATCAAAGTTTTCTTTGCAAAGAACAACAACACTCTACATAATGTACTCTCCTACAACCCTTACATATTACAATGACAATAGATATGTCAGGAGGTCAATTTGACGACGCCGAGACGGAGGAGGTCTGTATCATGGGTGTCGACTCATCGAACCAATCAGACGATGATTTCATTAAATCAATGAGAGATAAACTCCTATCTAATAAAGAACAACAACTCGACCCTGCAGCTAATACCTATGACAAAGAAGATGATGATTATGATGACGACTACTACGATGACGAAGATGACGATTTACTCTTAGATCCCGATACAATCCTACATACCAAAGGCTCACACAATAACCTAACCACCAGCTCAACAGACTCAACATCACACAAAGTCTCCACCTCAATATCCAAAATGCAAAACTTATCCTTATCCAAAAAAACATCCCACACAGGTCGAGACGATCGTGCAACATCAGAACAATGTTTAGATCCACGTACAAGATTAATATTATTTAAATTATTAAGTAATGGTTTCTTAGAATTGATTGATGGTTGTTTAAGTACTGGTAAGGAAGCGAATGTTTATTATGGCAAGGCTGGTAGGATTGGTTTATCTGGTAGCCCGGGGGTTAGCTCAGCTACAAGTAATAATGACACTTCTTCATCCTCAGGTGCAACAACATCCCCAGCAAAGAATAAGAATATAGCAACCTACGAACCAAACACATCCTCAAATATAACAGAATATGCAATAAAAATATATAAAACATCAATATTAGTATTTAAAGATCGTGATAAGTATGTATCGGGAGAGCATAGATGGCGGAAAGGATATTGTAAGAGCAATCCACGGAAGATGGTAAAAGTTTGGGCTGAGAAGGAGATGGTACGTTTATTATTTGTTTGTATGTTGTTTTGCTTTGGAATGTGTATATAATATGATATTATGCATATGTGTGTTTGCTGTGTGCATATGATATGCACTTTTTGTGTAGCATATCATGTGTGCATATGTGCACATGTCGTATTCATTATAATTTCACCCACCAATCTATTTCTCTATCTAATATAATATAGCGTAACTATCGTCGTATCCATTCAGCAAACATTAAAACGCCTCAACCAATCCTCTTAAAAGGACATGTCTTAATAATGGAATTCCTAGGAACAAACGGATGGCCATCACCACGAATCCGTGATGCATCACTCTCCGAGAAGAAGTTACGTGAGGCATATGTCCAAACTATACTAATCATGAGACACATGTACCAACGATGTAATTTGGTCCATGGTGACTTATCGGAATATAACTTATTGTGGCATAATAATGAAGTGTATGTTATTGATGTATCACAGAGTGTTGAAACTGATCATCCAAGTGCATTAGACTTTTTACGGAAGGATGCAAGTAATGTAAACGATTTTTATAAAAAGGTAGGCGGATTAAGTGTCATGACTACACGACAATTATTTGAATTTGTAACATCTACAATTATTGGTAATACCAATGAAGAAGAGTACAATGCCATGGATAGAATTATGAATCATGTTGAAACAACTGTTACCAATATGGAAAATGCTACTGAACATGAAAGACGGACACAAACACAACAAGAAAGTGTTGAGGAGGCAGTATTTATGAGTCAATTCTTACCCCGGAGTTTGAATCAATTGGCTGATTATGATGTTGGTAAGATTGAAGAAGGTGATGTTGAGGAAACATATGCTCATGCTGTGGCGGCTTTGACGGGGAATGAAAATGTTGTTAAGAAGATGAAGGAGAATAGTAGAGATGGGGGTAGTGGTAGTAAGTCTACACATATATTGTTTGCATCAAATGATGATGAAGAGGAAGATACAGATGTCGGTGATGATGAGAAAGATACTTTGCAAGACGAAAAGGGTGGTACTGATGACGGCTCAAACGATACTGATGAATCCGATGAAGAAGCAGAAGAAGGTGGACAATATGTCAAGGTAGCCATGACACCTGAGGAAGTTGCACTTGCCAAGGAAGCAACACGAAATATGCGCAAGGCGAATAAAAAGGCTGTAAAGGAGGCCAATAGTGAAAAAAGAAAGGTCAAGATTAAGAAGAAGGATAAGAAGCGAGCGGTGAATAAGACTAGGGGTAATAAGAAGAAGTAAATTAGAGAAAGGGATATTATATGTCAAGAGTACTTCTCTTCATGGCAATATGTATAGTCTATGGATCCGCTCCTCGTTTTGTATTCTTCCACCAGCTGGGTATATCTTCTTCACTTGATACTGCCTTTGGAGAGACACCCAAAGTGGCCAATGGGGGATTCACTGCCTGTATTAATTGAAGTGCACTTCCTACTCCCGATGGTAAAGATAGTCCCAACGTCTTTAATATACCGAAAGATAAACCGATTCCATCTGTTGTCGAGTCTTCTTCAAACCGATCGGAGACATATCCAGCAGTAATTAGCCGTGCTTTTAAATCCTTTGTAAATGTAAGACTCCATGTTTCTGTTGAGCCACGATATTTGGTATTATCTGGTTTTAGTAGCTGTCCAATTGGGCCCCCGAGAGGTTGAGTGTATGTACCCGTAGCTCTTAATTGATACCAAACTCGTAATGGATTGTCAGGATCTATAGAATATCCAAAACAATTGGGATTTATATCTGCAGAGAATGTTCATAGTATGGATTGATATGAGAACTCAAAGTGAAGAGTAATAACATATCATGTGCACATAAGTTTATGCGCTACTCACCTGGAAACGCTTTGTATATACTAAAGTACTGCAGCACCTCTTCATAATCTTTCTTACAAAGTGGACCAATCACAGGACCCCTGAATATAAAATCGTCAGCAAATAGGCTAGGATCGTATTCATTGAAATATCCTGTGTTTTGCATAACTTGCTTTGCTGCTTCAATGACTTGATCTTCTGTTGGTAAATCGGTATCATCTGCAGTATCTGCAACTGCGAAATGATAGTAAGCATTTCTATTGTTGCATGGTATTATCAATTTACTTCCTTGAAACGATTGACAGAATGGTATTGATACAACAACCGCAAGTGATAACAATCTCCACACGAACATTGTCATTTTTTTCTATGATATCAATGTCTTTTGCAAACCACTACACTATAAATACCACCACCCCAATGAACGAGTTTATGTCACTATTAATACACCGTAATTACAATATAATAATACCTCCAGAGCATTACGAGTGGAGTGACGCCGCCGAGTGATATATTCGAACAATATGCGTCATTTTTTCTCCCCCCCCCATCCACGGTATCCTGCCTTAGTCCAGCTATAGCCTGTAACATTCAATAGCCACCTCAGTTGGTATATCCTTCATAATACTACCATATAGCAGTGTGTTCACGCCATAAGCAGCATACATTACTAATACGCTTGTTAAGTTATCTCGTCATTTTTAGCTGCGGTTTTACTGACAAGCAAATTAAGAGCACATCTTGTGAGCACTTTTGCAATACTCCTTACTGGTATATATTCATCTTTCTTTCTCATGGTATATACTAAAGAGTTAATAACAATAGTTTGATCACATACTATGGCTACTATGAGGAATTTATTATTATCAATATCATCATTATTACTGAGTAGTACTTCTGCCTTTACTGCAACAACTACTGCACCTCCTCCATTGTTGAAGTCCTACTCTACTGAACAAATAGCAAAAGCACAAAGTCAAGCAGAAGCCGATGCACGAAGTAACTTCGACCCGTTTCCAATGAATTGTTTGTTTGTTAATGTTGATGAAAGACCAACTCCAACAAAATGCAGTATAGCATTCGATAGTCCATTATCAAAATTACCTGAAAATCTTCCATCGGGTTGTCTATTGAGAACTGGTCCGAATGGAGCCACTAAAGATGAAGGTTTTCTTGACGGAGATGGTCTAGTCCACGCAATAACATTACAAAATGGCGGAGACATACTGTATTCGTCAACTTATGTTGATACAAATGGGAGGAAGTTAGAAAGGAAAGCTAATAATGGGAAGAAGTTTGGAGGTACTCTGGGTGCGGCTCCTCTTGGACTGCCCATGCTAAGCAATCTTATTCAAAATGGATTAGAGTTTAAAACATTGGCTCCACAGAAAGACACTTGCAATACAGCGATAGCAATCAGTGGTAGAAGAATACTTGCACTAATGGAGCAGGCTCCGCCAAGTGAGATTAAGATAAGTAAAGATGGCAAGATGAGAACGGTCGAAAGTTTTGCTCGTCTAGATGGTGCTGTTGCCAATGCCCCGATCAATGGTGGCAGTTTTGGAGCACATGGCAGGACGGATAGTTCGACCGGAGAAAGAGTACATGTCTCCTATCAATCTGTCTTTAAACCCTATGTCAAGGTTGATACCTTCACTAATGATTGGAAGCTTAAATCATCTATTGGAGTAGACGTCCCTGCCCCTGTCATGGTACACGATCTTGCACTCACTAAACAATATACAGTTATACTTGACTTTCCTCTAACAGTAAGGCCTCGGAGGTTTGCTATGAATAAATTTCCTGTTGAGTACGAAGAACAGCATGGTGCGAGAATTGGACTAACGCCTAGAAAAGGTGATGTGGTTGAAACTCAATGGTTTGATGTGGACGTTGGAGTAGTGCTACATGCAGCAAATGCTTACGAGAGAAAAGATGGTATGGTAGTAGTGCATGCTTTCAAAAGCATACCGGATGCATCAGAAAGTTACTTGCTAGAGTATACACCATCGTTCCTATATGAATGGATACTGGACCCTAACACAGGTAGAGTAGTGAATGAGAGATGCTTAAATCCAGATGTCACAGTAGAGTTTCCAATTTGCCCTGTGTCGGGTGAGTATGCTCCAACTACATTTGGTCTAGTTGCAACAGGCATCGGAGGACCTATCCTGCCATTTAAAACGCCACAATCAGGAGTGACCTTAGACTCGGTAGTTGAGTTTGCTCTAGAAGATGATGCTATTCCAGGTTTTGTGGCTGGTGATGTAGTGAGTAGATTTGACCTTAACCCTGGTTGGCATTCAGTGTCTGAGCCAACTATTGTTGAGAAAACTGGCGGTGATGGATACTATGTTCTCCTTGTAGCAACATATGTACCTCCTGTTGATGAAGAAAACAAAGGTGATCATATAACTGTTGCAAATAATGGTGAATCAATGAAGTCACAGTTATTAGTCCTTGATGGTGAATGCATTTCAAATGGACCTGTGACTGTGATAGACTTGCCTTATCATGTGAATTATGGTCTCCATTCTGCTTTTGTTGATTGGGATATTTTAGAATAAGTATTTAATTGGCCTAAATAGTAAGTAGGTACATGTAAATATAATGTAACATACAAATCAGTCCTCTATTTGTAACTCCACCATGAGTGATGCATATGCTATAGTAGACATTCCCAAGTCCTTATCTATACATGGGATGGCTTTGACAAGCACTGACTGGAAAATAGAGCACAGGAAGGTAGTGGCGGACACCCAAACATCCAAAGGACACGGATCGATTGTCGCCGAAATGAAATGTCGGATTCTCTTGTCTTTCATGTGTAGCCGTCTTGTTGTAACTCCACCATGAGTGATGCATATGTTATAGTAGACATTCCCAAGTCCTTATCTATACATGGGATGGCTTTGACAAGCACTGACTGGAAAATAGAGCACAGGAAGGTAGTGGCGGACACCCAAACATCCAAAGGAGACGGATCGATCATCGCCGAAATGTCGGATTCTCTTGTCTTCCATGTGTAGCCGTCTTGTTGTAACTCCACCATGAGTGATGCATATGCTATAGTAGACATTCCCAAGTCCTTATCTATACATGGGATGGCTTTGACAAGCACTGACAGGAAAACAGAGCACAGGAAGGTAGTGGCGGACACCCAAACGTGTATACAAAAATCAAATTGCTTGATCATTCTGAAAATTCGTTTTCATGTCGTCAAAAACAGGATAAAGGGCATTACAATCTCATTATTAGTGGCTACTTTCCTTTGATATACATATGTGTAAGGAATGAGCAATATTTTTGTGTTTTAGTGATTGTATCTAATGAATATACAGCCAAATTGTTTGCTTGTTTTCGATTTTTTTTGACAAGAAAGTGCTGACAAGTGGTTTCAATTGTGTGTTAGTAGGCCTTACAAATGTGTGTTGAGTGTTTATCATCCTTTTATGTACCTATATAATGTGTATTGAGTATTAAATATGATCCTTTCTGATTGCATACCACTGCTACTCTCCATTCATCTGATACATGACCAATATTGGCATTTTTTTGGTATACTCTTGTCTTTTTTTGATGTATTTGGACAATATCAGCCAAGTTTTTCATTAGAAATAGATAATTGATGTATAGGAGATCATATTTGTCTACTGGGTCATCTCCTACAACCAAATATTGAAGGCACGACAGTGGGTTTAGTGCCAAAAACTCATGTAGTGTGAAGTTTTGGGTGGCATCAAGTATGTTCTTTCTTGTTCATCGAAAGTAGAAATTTTCATGTGAAGTTTCTTGATTCAATATCAAGTTTCATTTACCACAACCACACTATAAATAAAAAAGTGTGGAGATAGTTTGTTCTCATAATACCTACAACTTTAGAGCCCAAAGGTGCTCACAATATACCGCAATATCCTACATACTAATTGAATAGAAATATGGGTCGCAAAAAACGCTCCGCTGTAACTAATAATAATGTTGCAGTACAACAACAACCACCACCACAACAATACCCAATGCCAATGCCACCTCAACCCATGGCACCAGCCTTCGATCAATACGGTCGGCCAATTATTCCTCCACCCCCGCCACCAATGATGCAACCTCAGCCTCCACCGCCGCAACAACAAGATACAGCAGGTGGTCCTGCAAATAAACGTTCTCGTACTACTGCAAATGATAACAATGATGATAATAATAATAATAATGTAGAACTCGAGGAAGGGGAAAGACATAGCTATCCAGTAAAAAAGTACCGTCCAGATTCATACTATAGATCAATTGAGGCATTTCAGAAATATACTAAATCACATCGTATGATTGATGCTGCATATGTCCGTTGGACAACTGGCGGCGGAACACCCGAAAAGCCAATTGTGATGGGTATAAAAATTGCTGGAACATTCCTATCTTGGGGTAGAGGGAAGACGAGAGATGCTGCTATTGATGCAAGTATTAGAGCTGCATTTGCTTTAGTTGCTGCACATGGGTATGATGATTTTACTTTAACAGAAGATTGTTTCACGGAAGAACCATTTGATGCACCGGTAAGTTTAATATTTAGTTATGTATATTTGCTTGCTTAGTATTGCATAATATGTTTATGTAAATTCGGTGTGGGGGTTATATAAAGCTATTTAAAAAAGGTTAGATTTATTGATGGGGTAGGAATTTAATGGTGATGCTTAATGTATAAATTGCATTTATATTGCATTAAAATTTTCTCAAATCTAACCCATCTTATACATTTTTATTTAGATGATGCCTCCTCCTCCGCCACCTCCAATGTTACCTCCAGGAGCACCCGTAAGTCGTCTTCTTGTTGTGTGTATGTTTGTGCTGTTTCTTTTAAACTTCTAACCATATATTTACTCTTAAATCTGTACAGCCACTGCCTCCCGGACTTCCACCCAATTTTGCTCCAGGAGCACCGCTACCACCAGGTATGCCTCCTCCAGTATTCGCTGCTCCCCCTCCAATGGAAATGATTCCGCAACCTGTTGCACCAACAGCTGATCTTGCGGTTGCATCTACTGTTGTCTCTGAGGGAGCATCGAATGCCTCAAAGGTGATTGGATTAGCACCGTCCATTAAACCTACATCAACAAGCAACAGCACCACAAAAGAAGATACAAAGAAGAAGAGTAGCAATCTTGTATTTTCAGGCGTGAATGATGAGAATGAAGAGGTATCAATGGAAGAACTCCGAATGAAATCAAAAGGTTACTGAAGTAGGTCTCAAACATGTACATTTATAAAACGGGGATCGGAGAAGGAAGGATATTAAGTCAAGATAGGAGAAAGTACATTTCTACAAAAAGGTTAGTTTTTCTCAGAGTAAGTCAATTTCGATAAGGGTTATTAATTTGCTGCTCGTATGTTCTATACAATCGCTGTTTTCGTTCAAGTCCGCCTTCTGAGTGAGATAAAGAAGTACACAATAATAGCGGTACGTGCGAGAGTGAGGCATAAACCTATGTGTGTCAATATTGACTATGCATCATTAAACTACTGTAGAGGCATGTTTTTTGTTCAAACTACCATATGCATATCCCTTACTTTCCTATGAGCCGAGGATCCCAGACGGATTTGTTCGTCGATGTGTCAAAGAAATACCATCTCTTCTGACTTTTAGACCAAACACAAATCCAGCCTTCCGGAAGCTTTATACTCGGCTTAACACTTTGATTTTGTAATTGTTCTGTGATATCTTTATGTTGTTGCGGAGAAGAAGCTTGTGTGGACGATGATCCTTCACTACTTTGCCAAGTCACAGGCTTTGAAGACGGTCCCCCCTTATGTGGAGTTTGCTTCTGAGCTTGGTGTTGCCCGTCCTTGCTGTTTTGTCTTCTGGGTGGCGCTGGTTTAGCTGAAGGCTTTTGTGGTTTATTTGTATGCGGCTGACTCGGTTTAGGAGGAGGAGGTGGTCTAGGAGAAGAAGAGGAAGGTCGTTTTGGTGGAGGAGGCCTAGCCTGAGACGATGGTGCATTAAGTGGTGGTGCATCCATCTTTCTCTTCTGTCCTAATAGTTTCGAGTCTATCATCTTTTTCGTTCCTCGGGGTGGAGATGGTCTGCTACTGGCAGTAAATGCCGCTTCTCCTTCTCCCTCGATTGGCGAGTGAGAGTCGACATAAGTACTATGTGGCGGCGATCCAGGAGGCGTGCTAGGACCTTCATTACCTTGAAGAGGCGGGCGTTGATCAGCATACTTGGCTGGAACGACGGAGCTACCACGCCTATCATTAAAAGGCTGGCAAGAAGGATATCAACGATCAGTTAGTATATTATAAGTAGCCCAATCAAATAAACACACACATATAACTTACATTTCCAAAGCTGATCATTAGTCTAGCTCTTGCTCTAGCTTCAGGAGAGTCAGTAAAGTCACCCGTTGTATTGTCAAAGAAGTTGAGAGGTAGAACATCATCATCAACACTGTATTGGGGAGAGCCATTAGATGATGTTGTAATAGAAGCACCCGTTGAGGTGCCATAGTCAACAAAGGATACTGGAGTAAAGTTCAACCTCTCTTTGAAATCTCCCATACGAGCAATTGGCGCAGAACTTGTTGTGTTAGCAAGACCTGCAAGAGCAAGAAGAGGCTGATCGTCTGGCTTGTCGCTTGCATTATAACGATGTGTATTTGTACCATCGTTGTTTACACCTTCCACATGAAGACCTCGTGTTGTAAGACCTGTTCCTCCAAATATCCAACGTCTTCGTGATTCATAGTATGGAAGAAGACAAGACTTGGGTAGAAGAGCTATTCGGCTGGGAAGACTAGTATTGACTGGGGCTTCCTGTCCACCATTCTTCCAAGGAGGTGGAAGATTTCGAAGCATATTTAAGTATTGATGCTCCGTCATGCGTGGATCATACTGACCATACCCAAATGAGACCTCAGCTGTCACATTTTGCCTTCCTCCTTGACCCACTAAACTTCTTCCCATATTTTGAACATTCTCAGCTGCCATTTGTACCTCTTGCATAGATGTTGTTCTTTGCATTCGTAGTTCATTATTTCTTAGCCAATCATTACTGTTTCGTGCACTCTTCTCTCCATTCTGTATCTTAACCAGGCATGTTGGGCTGAAGCATAACAAAGGTAGTGATTCTTGACTATCAAAGTTAAGTAAGGAAACAACACTCGGAGGAAGCATAGGGCGGAGTACCCTTCGCACTGCCGGCAAGTAATAAGGAGGTAGACGAACCAAATAAGCACGAAAGTCTGCTTTCCAATTCTCGTCCATATGAATAGCTCTCGCAGCCGCTGCACTATTGACCTTCTTCTTGATAAGCCCTGACGTTGCGCCAGATCTTGATGCCACTTCTTTACTATCAATCTTCTTAATTATCCTCAGTTCCATCTCGGCTATCTTGATGAGTAGCGGAATCAATCGATCAGCATCGGGTGGTAGGAGAGTTAGAGTTGGAAGCCTCTCTTCAAGCTTCTTGTCTGACATTGATGACATATCAGTCTTTGCAACATCTTTCAACTTTAGCCAGTTATGAGGGACGTGCAAAATACCAACATTGAGTATGTTATCACTCCCTTCTCCAGATAGTGATGGCCTACCTGCACCTCGACAGCATACGGGAAAATGCTCCCTTCCTGCTACAGTTCTAGGAGCTCCTGAGGAATTTGAGGTCTCATCTTTTGCAGTTGACTCATGTTCACCCAGCCAGTCACAGATGTATACATCTCTTTGAATCATACGATTTATAATTGGCGGTGGACTGTCTCCTGCGGCAACAAGTAGCTGTCGAATAGTTACATTTAACTTGTCAAGATGATGTAGGGCCTTCATCACATAGTATGGATCAAAGACTTGTGAACCAACACCCTGAAAGTTTCGTGAGTAATGTAGAAGTGGCTGAGATGGCCGGGGTGGTAAGGTATCAAGCTTTTTGGATGGAAAGTGACTTTCTGGGATATTCCATATTGGTGTTTGTACTTGAGATGATGATGATGTGTCTGAACCATTAGCAAGAATCCAACGTTGTTGCTCACATGATCCACTAAATAAAAGCATGGCTCTATGTAATGAAGGCATTCCTTGTCCTCCACCTTCTAGGCATTGAAAGGAACAGATGGGACCTCCATTAACAAAGAGGTTTGATGTGTTGTCTATCTGGCCATCAATTTGTTCGTCTGGTACAACTTGAGTAGGCATCAATGGTAACCTTAGCGGATCTGGAATTGAATGCTGTCTTGGTTTTGGAGGAGATATCCTCGTCAATATCTTTTGTAGTGATGGTTGTGATGGATTGACTTTCATATAACAACCGCCTGTCACTTCACATAATGCTCTCAAAGACTTGTGCAATGGAGGAGTGGATGCGTTACCTATATGTAAAATGAAGATTCTCTGATCCCACCTGAACGGCTCTCGATAGAATTCTCGTAATGGCATGTTTCCAAACCTCAAGCTTAATTGTCCACCACCCAACTCTGGAGGTAAACGCAAGCATTCTCCATCGGTTAATAATACCAAACATGCAGGCTGCAATGGCGAGTTGTAGTTGCCAGTATTACTAACATCATCTTTAGTCAGTTTAGTCATTTGATGTTCATGTGATGGCAACCTACCCATGCCAAAATGCTCGACTACTCTTCCTCGAGTGAGACGATATCTTGATAACAATCCCAATCCGTGTGATAGGGCAGCATTTAAACCATTTGCACCACCAGCCCATTCAGGAAATACCTTCTTCTTTTCTGATGATTGTGATGATGGAAGCGTGGCAGTTCGCAATCTCTTTAATTCATGCTCGAAGTCTGCCCTGTCAACAGGATGTGGTAGTGAGTTTATATTGTCCATATTGTTTAGTAATCTATCATCTTCAATAGAACCAACTAATAACCGCCCTCCAGCACCACATGAAGCATGTGCCTCTGCAGCTTCTGCAATAGCTTCTAATGTTGGTACATTAGACGTTAATGTTGTTGTGCAATCATCCGATTGATGCTGAGGTACAATATCCGGTTGTAAACTAGTACTCAATAATAAGAATTCATCAAATTGTTCTAATCGACCAATATCTTGCTGCTGTTGAGACTGTTGTTTATTCTTCTTAGCGGCTGCAACCTGTGCTGATTTTAATAATACACATCGATTGTTCTCCATGATACGTTTATCCATTGATCGGGCTAAGTTCTCTACGGACATCTTGGCAAAGTCAAGTTTGGATATACCCCTCGCGGCTGTAATAATATTAAGGGGAATATCATAGTACAGTATTAGATAGATTAATATTATAAGATATAAAGAATAACTACATATCACATACTTCAACATAAAAAAGATATGCTTACCTATCACACCTGTACCCCTATCACCTCCACTACTATTGGCAGCAGCCGCCATACTAGGCGATGTGTCAACTACAAATACAACTATCATTATTGTTGCAAGCTTCTTTCACTGAACACAACTCAATAGAACAACTCAACCTCTCAATGAATTAAACTCTCTCAAGTTGGGTTTGGGCGTCACGGTAACTACCACCAATTAAATATACGTACCGATCAACATGTAACTATACACGATATTGCAATAACAGTACAGGAGTAATTATTCTTCAACTATTCCTTTTTATATGGTGCAGCGAGGTATGATTGAGGTTACGAACATTAATATCATGTACATTCACGTAGTGAATAAAAAAACAACCGCCGAGATGAGGAAAATAATTTTACAGGAGTATGTAACAGATTGATATCTCTAGAGGCCACTCAAAACATATGATGGTGATGCCTAGGAGGATTGTCTCGTTGATAGGCATTTCAATACACCTACTTGCCGCCGCTGATGCACGACTTTCTCCGACGAGAATAAATGGAGGAATTAGTTTGCATATCAACAATAAAAATACATCTTCTCTAAACATCAGGGGAGGTGCCAATGATAGAGCTATTGGTTTGGATATCGACAACAAATCTTTACTAAACACCAGAAGTGGCGATTATACTGATCAAGATATCAACAAACATTACTCTCCAAGCCTCTCAGTTCAAGCAGTGCTGATACCTCGAGATACGTCATTTCTCAAACCACTGCGTTTCCTATCACTGTTACTACTTAATATAAGCTTCAATTCATGTTTACAAACAAAGGGTAAGCCATTTGAAGATTCAATTAGAAAAATACTCGGTATGCAAACACCCTCTGATGAAAATGACTTTGCATCAAAGGTAACACCACTTCATACATATGTTGCGAGGAAGATTAGATCTTCTTCGAAAACTGAAATGATACCACCATCACATCTCCCTGCTCCATTACCTTTACTTGCATTGCTACTATCAATTATATTTTGCATTGGAGGTACTATACTACTACCTAGATGGAGTGTGGGGGTTGATGTATTGTTAAATTATAAACAAATTGATGTACAGAAAGATAAACAGCACATACTTGATGCATCATATGCACTGCAGCAATGGTTTGAAGATATCGACAATTCCTATTATGCTACATCAAAACCCAAGAAGAAGCCATCAGTATTGGTGCTCGATAAGGAGACACAGAAATCAATAATCTGCCCTCTGCTTTGCTCTCCTGGATACAATGATGATAGAACCGAAGACGATAAGCATCTACAACATCCAAGTCGGTATTACTTTGAGCTGAATAACTCTCGATATTATTATGATTCAACTCAATCACAATGTATTGTTAGCGGCGGCCCAACTCTTCACAACGCACCACTGTCACTACTACAAGATACAGCTTGTCTTGGTCTTCAATCAAATGCACAACTTGATTATGCACAAGAAAGATATCTGCCTTATGCAGATATATCGATTCCAGTGCCATCGCTAAAAGAAGCATTTATCCAACGACTTACATCTCCCTTAATTTCATTACAGTTACTTGGTAAACTATTATCTTTGATAGAGGAAGAAAGTATCGGTAGGGCACTTGCCAATCTGGTTAGACTTGGTTGTCAACACTTCACTGACGCTAATAGAGGTATTGCTACAGCTAAACATCTAGCAGAGGAAGTAAAGGAGTTAGATAAAACCTCCGATGACGTCAATGAAGCTAGCAGATTCTTCGCATTGCGTCCTTTAGAAACGGAAGAGAAAGGAATAATCAATACAGAGTGGATTCAAGTATCTCCAAAAGAGTTGCTGCCGGGTGATTTGTTTGTTATCGCCTCAGTCGCTGGCAAACAACATGGTTCTTCCTTGCCTATACCTGTAGATGCTTTACTATTAGATGGTACCTGTGTGACAGAGGAGGCAGCACTGACAGGTGAGAGTGTACCCCAAGCCAAGGTACCGTTAGAGTTTACTGCTGGCTCTGAGGCACTGGATCATACAAAGTTAGACATGAGCGGAATTCATCGCAATAGCTGTATATTCTCTGGTACAAAGCTTTTATACAGTTCTACCTGGGATGAAGATACTGCTGATGATTCAAGTTTGAGTACACGGTTTGACTTGCCACCTCTGCCATTCACAAACGACCCGGCACTTTTCCTAGCTCTTCGTTCGGGGGCTTATTCATCTCGGGGTGAAATTATACAATCATTACTCAAAAGTAGAACAAGCACGGGTATTTCAGGTCGAAAAAGTGATGCAGAGTCTATGAAACTTATCGGAAGTCTTGCATTATTTGCAGTTGGAGCATGTGTCTTTTTGCTACTGGAAAGTACTTCAGATCATAGACATCCTTCAGTCTTTAAACTGATTGTACAGGTAAGTCTTTGTAGAGTCTGCTTGATTGTTCTGCTCTAGCAACATTGTAAAATTGACTTATCTTCATGTTTCATTAAAAAGTGTACACGCATCTTGATTGCATCAGTACCGTCGGACTTGCCTTCATCTCTATCTGCATCAGCTCATACATGCGCTAACAATCTTCGAGAGATGTATAATGTAGTCAATTCAAATACAGAGGCACTGATTGAGTCTTCACAAATAGATACAGTGGTCTTTGACAAGACGGGTACCTTAACGGCTGATACTCAGTCATTGACGACTATTGTTTACCCTCCTGATAAACAACACAGTAAAGAATCCTCTTCGTTAGAGATATTGTCACAAATAGTACTCGCTGGTAGTCACAGTCTGATTGGAATGGAAGACGGTGAGGGTAAAACGAGCCTAATTGGCGACCCTTTAGACCTTGCTTGCCTTCAAAGCACTAAGTGGAAGTATGACTCACACGAGAAAAGTGCAGTATCGAATGATGATCGTGTAAAGCTGTGGCAGATTCGAACCTTTCCTTTCGATCCAACGACAAAGATGTCAAGTGCTATTGTATTGGTCAAAGGAAAAGATGATGTATATCAACTATTTGTTGTGGTTAAAGGTTCTCCAAACAAGATTCGTGACCTTGTTGTTAATGAAGATGGAGAGTCGTGGTATGAAAGCAAAGTGAAGCGACTGGGAAGGAAAGGATATCGTACTATTAGTCTTGGAGTATTAGATGCTTCGACAACAAGCTTGTCAGATCTCTTGTTTCCTTCTGGCTTACCCAAAAACGAGAGCAAGAAGACTCTCAAAGCTATCATACACAAAGCACGAAGTCTTGCAAGATCCGAGGTAGTTCGAAATGATATCGAGACGAAACACTCAACATTTCTCAATGCAAAAGATTTGATGTTTGTTGGTTTTGCTTGCTTCAATGCACCCATACGAGTGTCAAGTTCACGAGTTGTTAAAGATCTCAAAGATAGTGAGATTGATGTGGTTATGCTTACAGGTGACGAGCCGTATGCATCGCTTGCAATGGCCAGTAAAGCTGATATTACAAAAGGCAAACAAACATGTCTATTAAAGACTGACAACTCTGGATTAGTCTGGGAAATTAACAACAAGGCAAGAGCTTTTACTCTGAAAACAGCAAAGAGAGTTCAACGACAAGTAGAGATGGGTAGATCAGTCTTAGTTGTTACTGGTAACGCAGTCAATAGTCTTCTATCAGCAAAGGTGAAACCAAGCAGAGCAACTCGATATGTTAAATATTATATATTGCCACAAACAAAAGTGTTTGCAAGTGCCTCTCCAAACGATAAGGATTTGTTTGTTCACTGGCTTAAAAACTCATGCAACAGACATACCCTCATGTGTGGCGATGGAGTTAACGATATCAAGGCTATGCAACAAGCATCAGTATCTATCGCAATGTTGGGTGGCTTTGGGCAGGAGGTAGATGAGAAAGACACTGAAGATATTCGTCGCAAGGACCGACTCAATCGGCGTCTTCATGGTAGTACTCGTACGACCTCCCCAAGTCAATCATCTAGGCTTGACGAAGCTGGGATTGGAGATTCAGTAGAAGCATCAATTGCTAGGATAAGAAATGGCATCAATGAAGGCATTTGTCAGCTAGAGAATGAAGACAGTGATCTGCCGCAGCAGACCACAGTGTTTGATATTTGTGTCAAATCAATCAAAGATGAGATAAAACGATTTACAAACATGAGAAAAGGGGGTACTGCCGCTGCAAAGATACTGGCACAAGAAGATCGCCTTCGAAAGTCAATGGAAAGCAAATCAAGCACAACATACGAGGACTTCACAGAAGAAATACAAGCCGGCGAAAGCTGTCTTGCTAGTAGCTTTACTCTACTACGACCATGTATTAGTGGAGTTGAGAGCATATTGCGAACAGGAATCTCATCTGCGGCATGTTGTATTGCCATCTATCGAACGGTAGCTTTGAATTGTATACTAACAAGCTACAATCTTGCTACGTTATATAAGAACGGTTTGCGATATGGAAAGATGATGTGGCAGATTGAACTCTGGAGTAGTGTATATACGGATAATGCATCATTTACGGCTTTATCATCACCTCGGCCCAAATTGGTAGCAGGTGTCAGGCCTGCTACAACTCCATTTCATCCAGCAGAGGTAGTATCTACAGTTTTGCAAGCAATTATACATATCGTAACTTTGACAGCTGCAGTCAACACTGGAAAACAACTCGAGTCAAAGCATCCAACAACGTCACCGCACAAGGGATTTAGTATCAAATGGTCAAATGATAACAAGAGTCCATCAGTTGGTGGTTTATTGGCAACGTTAGTTGGTAGCTCGTCAAATACTAGTCTACACTCTGATACTGATTCGGTACCAAAGAGTTTCTTCAAACGAACACCATTCCAACCGAATTATATTGCCAACAATGTGTTCATCATGTCAATCTTTCAAGCAGCTGTTTCTACAATGGTGAATCACAGTGGTAAACCATTTTCGATTGGATTTGTCGAGAGTCGATCACTTTGTCTATCAGTGTGCTCTATATTCCTGTTATGCATTGTATGCGTCTCAGGAAGAATACCAAAGTTGAACAGCTTCATCGAGTTGGCATCATACCCTACAAAAGCATCAAGAATTGCCTTGCTTCGACTTCTTCTATTGAATGTATCACTGTCATACTTTGCAGAGTATTTTAGTATGTTCTTCCTTCGACATGATGTCTGGAAGGAGAGGAACAAACAATACCAAATACATCAATTACAACATACAGCTAAACCTTCATCAATGAGTGCAGCCGACGAAGAAGAAAAGCTACTGTCCGAGGAATATAAGGAAAATGTGAAGAGTATATCTCTCATTTGTCTCTTGATACTATACTTTTCACTTCAGATATTGTTTCAGTTTCAATAGAAAGAGTGAGTTAGAGAAAGGAGGGGGGATAATAGTTGCGTCAAGAGTACCACAGATAAATCAATACTATCCTCCTGTACTGTACTGTCTGCAATAGAGAATATCAAACCAAACTGATGTTTGGACACATACTAACACAAATGAGAGGCTTATCTATCTGGCAATCGTACCTGACTCCACTGCCGATGTCTGTTTTCCTTTCTTTCAATTTTAAAAAGGGTGCTTCCCGTCTTCTCCTCCATTGCACATCATACTTGATGTACGTCTATTAGCATCCTCTCTATGTAGTAGATTCATATCATACTTAAGTTGAGCATATTGCCTTGTATAGAGTAACTTAGTTAGGATAGGCCAAAGGAGAGTGAACCCCAAAAGTTCACATCAGTGAGAACTCTAACCTTCTCACTGATGCGACACATTGGGAAAATGACTCTCAGGCGAAAAACAATGAATTAGTGAATAGCAAATCGTAACAGAGATCGTAAAGCAGAAAGGATGAGGCGTGGACGCACATAAACAGCATTGGTATCATTGCAATAGCTCCTGCACCATCTCTGCTCTTTGACCGCACCAGCACAACGGCATAACCACACAAAGACACATGAGTAAAGATTCTGAAATAGCCTCAGCCTTCGACGACGTGGGAGATATAATACCTACTGCCAAATCTCCTAATAAAGACGACGATCTATCACCTCCCAACTTTGATAGATTCCTTGGTCGTAAAACTACTACCACAGAAGCTACTCCCGCTCTCCCTCGTCCATCTATCGATAAATCCCCAAGCAAGAAACCTGGGCTAAGCTACCCTCCTCCTCCTGTGCATCATCATCAACCACTGCCTATTCCTCATCATACCCCATTGGGTATGCCACGATACTTCCAAGGTCATCAACAACAATATATGAATCAATCGATTGCGGCAACTAATACCACAGGTATCCCGCAATACACAAAGCAACAATTAATAATTCAACCAGCAGTAGAGATGGCGAAGGTCAGTGACACATCGAAACTAATGCTAAAACAGGAGAGTGATATGAGTGCACTTAGTAATAACTCTCAACAGCAACAATATCAAGAAGGGTCAGCAGATGCCGCAGCTGCAGCTGCGTCCCGTAACAATAGCTTAACCAATTCTATACAAACAGAATCATCACCCTTACCACATCCATCCGAATTATATGCACGACAAAGGTCATCATTATCATCAGCAGCATCAGCACTGTCTCAACAACTTGCCAATCGTCAAAAGACTGACAAGGCAGTAGAAGTACATCACAACAATACAATTATTGCAAGATTCCGTACACAAACTGAATGTGCACGATACCTACGCGCTACACCCGAGGCAGTATCCTACCATTGCAGTAAAGGCGGAGGTACCTGTAATGGATTAGAAATTAAACCATTAAATGCAGATCAACAGCGATTTGGATTAGAACAACAATTAGCATTAGGTAATAATACTCCGTACTATGGATTATTCAATGGTGCTACACAATACCGACCAGCTAAACGTCCACAATTAAAACCTGAAACAGTAGCAATACTGAAGGAATGGTTACTTAGTCCTGAACATATGGATAATCCATATCCCAATCAGGGTGAATCGGAAATGTTAATGGAACAGACTGGATTGGATAAGACACAGTTGAAACATTGGTTTAATAATGCAAGGAAACGGATATTAAAACCATTATTAAAAAATGGTGGATTAAAAAGAGGTACAAGGAATAATTATGATACTACTACATTGACTACTAATGCTGATGGATCATCAGAAAAGAGAAAGAGAGGTAGCATTGTTGGGAGTGGTGGTGTTGGATCTAATGAGCCCCCAACAGTGCATAATAAGAAGAAGTCCAAGAAGAGACGGAGTGAAGGGGAAGATAGTTTATTGACCAATCCGTCATCTAATTTAACTTCTTCACAAATGCAGCAGAATCAACAACAGTACTTCCATCAAGGACAGGGTTTGAATCAGTATGATCATCTCATGGCAAGTCAGTTCAATGCCATGAATAACATGTCACAGGGGGGAATGATGGGTGGCAATGCTTATGATCATGACCCCGTGAGTAATATGCTCATGACCCAACCTCAAATGAATCCAATGATGGCGGCTGGATATGGCGGTATGGGGGGTTGGGGTTACCCCCCTGCTGCAGGTGCTAATAATTCGAATGGAATGTATAATAACGTCCTTGCTCAAGGGGGAAACATTTATGGGAACAACGCCTTGGCGACGCAAGCACCACTTCCTCTTCCCAGTAAAAAGAAGAATCAAGTCAACACCGCCGCACCATTGACGACAGGAGCCGCTGCTCCTGGGGATACTGGAGGAGCTACCACCGATCGATCACAAGCCGTGTTCAAACAACAGGTAGCAACAATGGCCATGACCGAGGCATCCAATGCCTTCAAGGATATGGAAGATGCCTTCGCTCAAGCTAAGGCTATACTTGCCCAATGTCAGAATAATGAGAATGATCCGCGTTATATGGAAGCGAATGATCATGCTAAGAAATGTCAAAGTGTGGCAATGTTTAAATTGAAGGTTAGTCAGAGAGCTTCGGAGGAAGCGGCTACGGCATATGATAGTTATCATGAGGAGTTGACCGATGAGCTAAAAGACGGTGGAGGAGGAGAGGGTGGCAAGAAATAGTATTCTTATGAGCTTAGGAATATGTGATGCAAAGTGTCTTGCTAGGTTTTCATATATAAGGAATAATAAATGAACAATTGTACAGGCAAACCAAACGACTGCCAACCTAACTTTTCATGCCTTGTGAAATCCCATGATTGTTCACCTCAAACAATCAAGCACAGGAGTACCTCATTCACTACTGATTATCTTCGGTAGCTCAAAATAGCTCCCTCATTCGTCCTCATTAGATTGCAAGACACTTGAGAAAGAATCAAACTATGAACACACTTTACTGCCATCCACAGCCGGCAATTCAATCAGAGCATATTCAACAGAAATGGTTATCCCCAGATAGAATCTACCCCATAGTCAAACAAGACAAGCTTAGTATGTATCGGCAGCTTGAATATGAATGTGTGTGTGACATGCACATGTGTCTAAAGTTGTATCAAATTATCTTCTGCTGCAAACAGACATACGAGTTAGCAGCAATTGTAGCTAATTCTAAATAAAGTCATTACTGCAGAAATAAGAGGTAACTAATTCAACAAGTCTACCACTAAATGCTAGTAGTAGATTTTCCCTTTCCCACATTTAATAGTAATAGATAGTAATACACCCCCACAAAATCAACTCCCCTCTCCAACTTCTAGCTTCTAAAATTACATAATTATTCCAAATCATCTCAATCCCCTCCACTGGTGCATACCTCTACTTTAATACTCATACATCACAACTCTAATTCATTTAATCTCTTAATCATAATTATTCCAATTCAATTTAGGTCTAGTCGCCTCACTAGTTTTTCCAGTAGCAATAGGAAATCGTGTAGTACCACTAACAACACCCCGTAACTCTGGCTGTACTGGCCATGCACCATATTT
>Ga0214478_100545_pt1 | contig 21805 bp, 26 predicted proteins | sample M1_20Mar14CPVII9_2_FD_178001 | JGI IMG/M metagenome (GOLD analysis project Ga0214478, IMG submission 178001) | Marine eukaryotic communities from Monterey Bay, California, United States - M1_20Mar14CPVII9sort6BwellD7 | ecosystem: Environmental > Aquatic > Marine > Unclassified | place: USA...
TTACACTATCAGAATGCAGATAGGCAAGTTGGATTTGGCAAACATGCTAACTTAACCTACAAGAGTATTCATCAGAACCACAGAGGTTATATAAACTCACTACTTAAACACACACACACACGGGCACGAGATCAGAATAATCCGTGTCGTCAAATGGTAGAGTTGTTTGAGTGGATAGATGAAATAAATACAATTCGAACAAATTGGAGTACTTCAGGACAAGATATTAAGCGCGTTGCTACATACTTCTTGATTGATATGTGTAGCAGCTGTGGTATCAAAAGCACAGAGTTAGATCAGGTTGAACTTTCTCCTTGTAATCGTACAAGCTGGCCAAATGTGACTGCTTTTCCTGTTTGGGAAGATGTTATGATTGCGGCAAACTTAGTTGACTTCGAAACTGCCTCACCTTCTCTGATTGTTCATGCTCTAAGACAACGGGGTGCGTGGATAGATGCATGGAAAGCTTATGATAGAGATTTGGCTCATGGAAGGACTGTTTGTCTGAATACTGATTTGCTTTGCCCCAGTTGTGTGAAAGAATCTCCACGTGCATGCAGACACTGCAGCAAATGGGAGTGTAGTCAATGTGAACAAGATACTGAAACACCCCAACACTTCGAAAGGTGCAACGAGACAGATCCTCGTGTTCATAAAGACTTTCGTAACATACGAGACGAGACGCCATACAAAGACTTAAACACACGTCCCTGCCTTCACTGCCCAAGACGGGTATGTAAAGATAAAGATTGTGGAGCTGAGTGTATTTACTGCCACCACAGGGTTTGCACGAGATGCAAAAGTAACGATGATATTAAATCACAGTGTGAACGTTGTGTGCGTTGTTATACAGGAACTGGCCGGCGTCAACCTAGATGGATATGTCGGTCTTGTTTTGACAGCGAGCCACGCTTTTGTGAAGTATGCGGAGACGAACCTTGTTATGACCCGAACGCTGAGAACTCTTCAGATAGTGATAGTGAAAACGAGGGTTGTGTTTGTTGGTAAGGTGTTCATTACAACCCTAACCACCGGCGCTTCCTACTTTGCCATTGAACATTACGTCGGAGATGAATTGTACAGTATCATCGGTCCTCTATTCTTCATCGCCGCTATTGCATGGTTCATCGAGGAGGAATATTGGAGAGAAGAGGAGGAGGAATATTGGGAGAACGAGGAGGACTGTATAATTCAGTAGGTTTCTCCCTCCATACACAGGAAGATTGGTGGGAGGATTTGTGAATTCGAGTAGAAAAAGAGGGGATTGGGGGTCCATGTGTGATTGTTTTAAAATAAGATTCAAATATTGTCTAGATATATGACGTTTGCTAATTGTTAAGGTTTGTGCTAATATTAGCATAGAGAAGTTTCATATAAACTTAATAAGTTCTGGAACTTTTAGGGGGGAGTCAGGTATAAATGCATGGGGAGCCAGTGGTTGACCGGAGAGTCAGGTACATATGGGGGAGACTGCCATTGACACCCCCCCCCCCCCCCCCCCCCCCCCCCCCCCCCCCCCCCCCCGAGCTCATAATTGCAAGTGTGGTACCCTCAAACATGAATTCTAATAACGTTGATGCAAAGGTTGATGTGAAGAAAAAGACCGAGGTAATCTCTGATGAAGAAGTACTCGCCTGTTTAATGAGCGATAGTAGTCTCAATGAAGCTAGCGGAACTAAGTTGACGGAAGGTATTAACATGACCGAGGACTACTATGATCTGGAGAGTGGAGACATCAAGGAATGCCCTGTGTGCTTCTATCCGATTAGGGACAGAGTAGAAATGAATTGCCGTGGCAGTTTCTTATGCAACATTTGCTTTCACAATGTACAATCGTATCGCAAAATAGAGCAGCTATCAACAGATGTAGTTGTTCATAAGCACAATGTTGGTTGTATTTCTCGTGAGCATAAGAAGGAACTAAAGACTAAGATGCGATAGATAACAATAACACCTCGGAGCATATCTACTCTCATAATATGGCGGTCTCTTCGGGGTCCTTGCTATGTTTGATGATAATATACCGCGCCTTACCTTCCAAGCTCCCGTAGTCTTATACGCTTGGGTACGTTAGGACCACGTCTTCTCCCCCAACCATCATCTAGATTAAAGGTATTGAGTCCATATTATGAATATAGAGGTTGTTCTGGCTGAGCTGGTTGTTCTTCTGATATGATATAATTGTAATACTATTGACCATGCTTACTGTTGCGCCGTTTCAACATTATCTTATTTGTGGGAGATAATAGCAGAACCTCTGTTTGATGCTTCCCATTCCCATCAACTTCAACTTCACAATGTATCGACTTTGATTATTACATGCCAATGCACTATCTTTAATACTGATATGTCCCACACCGGCGGTAATACATCTGTATTTATTTCCCCCGCTGTCTTTATCCTCACTAATATTGCAATTATTATGGCTCCGATTTACTCTATATCTATCACCTATCACTCTATGAAATAAAGATATAATTCCAATTACACCGAAAGACTCCCGGCCGCGTGAGCTTGTACACAAGAAGAGAGCGTATGAATACACTGATTCATTCAAACATGCACCACATAATTATAATTACCATGTTCAACTATCAGTAGGAATTGATTACAAGACAGTTAGATTATGACGTAGATCATACAACAAAGCAAAATATATTTTATCTTTAAACTCGTCAAACAAACAACCCCGACAATAAACAACTAAATCACAACAAAGATCAATGAAACTGAAACTTCAACTCTAAACACCACAAACATTAACACCTGCACTGATGTTTTCCTCCGCATTATTTTCTGTAACTGTGTAACCTGCATTTTCAAGGAAGGTTTTGCAATTAGCAATCTGTAAGTCATCACTGATGCCAGGCACATAGCCACCAACCATCTTTCCGATGAAGTCATACAGCACCATCTCTGCCTCGCTCAAACGAACATAATCATATCGATCTCTTTTTACTGATCTCTTCATTGCACGTATTGGTGCCATACTAGCTTCGGATGCTACGGCGGATGCAGTAGATGATCTGTTATTACCTCTCCTATGCGCCTTTTTTCTCTTGGCTTTATCAGCAACTTGGAGACCTACACAACCAATCTTGTCAAAAAAATAATTCATGACACCTACTGGCCCTCGACCTGGACACATTGAACGTTCCGTCTTGAATACATTCCATCCATTCAAAGTATTGTTTGGATTCATCAACGGGAATCTTTCCCGGATAACTTGAACACTAGGCCTCTTGAATTGGAATTGGCTTGGTAGCGAAGGATGTGCCTCCAATTTCCTCTTCTTGGAGGTGGTCTTCTTGGAAAGCACCTCAGGCACATAGAGATCATGGACGGATGATGAATGATCTGACGCGGAAGGAGCGATAAGCGATTCAATCGAAACCTCAAACAACTCGGAATCAGAAATCTTAAATGGCGGCGGCTGTTCTACACAAGCTTGACTAGCCATAATCAATTTATCAACACCATTGATAGAGTTGTGTGGCTCGGTGGCCTTGGCACTGGAAGCTAGATTTGGGAGTGGGGGGAGACATTCCATTAATTGACGTTCCAAATCGACCTCAACTTGCTTAGGTATAGCTGTGTTGTTGGATGATGTTTCATTGTCTAGGTCGGTAACTTGAGTAGATGGTGTGGTAGAAGTCTTGGCCTTCTTCTTGGCTGGTTCTTGAGGCGGAACTGCTGCGGGATCCAAAGTGCTGACGCCAATGGGTTTAGTGGTATTACAACTACCCCCCTGGTCGGACTTGCCAACCAATGGCATAGAGGCACCGGCAGACTTGGCATCAGAAAGCTTGGGTGGCGGCGTATCATCCACTTCCTCGGCTTGGTTGCAAAGGTTCGTTGCTGGCATTTGGTCATCCTTCATATCTTCTTCTTCTTGGTATCCGTTATCCTCTTCATTGGTGTTCTCCTTGTCTTTGTCGGAGCCTTGAATATCGCCGTGATCGACCTTGATTTCTTTTCGAAGAACGGGCAAAAGTTGTTCGGTGAACTCTCGAACCGACACTCCATCCATCGCTGCCGATCTGTACCGTTTTAACATCTGATGGTATGGGAGTATATGTGTTAGGGCATGTATTGATATGGCAAGAACAAAAAGCACACAAGTGACGACTTGCCTTCTCTTCGTATATCTTCCTCCTTTCAGGATCAATTTGGGCTAATACATCTACAAACTCTTGCCTACCCAAGAGTGTTGTGAGGGCGGCTCCGGCAACATCATCAAACTTCTTCTCCTTCATTGGCGGTGGCTGGACTTCAACATCTGTTGATAAATCGGCAACTTGGCTAGATGATATGGCGAAAGAAGTCCTGGCCTTCTTCTTGGCTGGTTCTTGGGGCGGTGCCTCATCCAAAGGAAGACGCTTGTCATTATTCTTCAACTGTGCCTTTCCAACAGAGACTGCGGCTGAGGAGGGTTTGGCAACGTCATTAGGAGATTCCTTGTTTGTATCTTCTTCATGATCGGCAGGTGTTACTGACACTTCCTTGGCAGGGCCGACCTTGGATGAATAGACAGCCTTGGACTCATCATCGATCGGATCATTTCCGAGTTGTGCCAGATGTTTTTGAGACTTTCCGGCGGGCTTACAAGTATTCGAGGGATCTTCTCCATGGTCGATTCCTTCTCGGAGAGCACGCTGCTTGTATACAGCGCCACGGTTGTCATCAGACATCTCACGATAAAGGTTCATAATTGCTCGAGGGCCAACTCCATAGTCTCTGAGGGAGGCAGTATCGCTCGCATCTCGAAAACCAGCTGTCGTTTTCATTAATTCAAGAGTCTGCTCGGCAGCTTCTTTCTCAGAACGTGCATAATCACCCTTCCATTGACACTCCTCAATGATAGGTGCTCTTGTGTGTGTCGAATCTAGCTCGAAGAAAGGCGGAGACTCATCCTCCCGTTGAGTCAATGGCATTACATCAACAACTGATCCGCCAGAATCGCGACTATCGGTGGCAATTGTGCGATCCAAAGTGCTGGTGCCAATGGGTTTAGTGGTATTACAACTACCCCTGGTAGGAGTATCAGAAGAAGATGACACACCAGACATGGCAGTCATTGGTTCGCTAGTTTGAGGAGACGTAACAACGCCAGCACTTGAGTATCCCACATTGGTAGCAGTCGACGATGCTGCACCCAGCGAGGGAACTTGAGGAGCATTACTTGGACCAAAGAATTCTTCGGTCTTCCGTTTGGCATCTCCTTCGTTTGCTTGAACAACAAGAGCGATTGCCTCATCATTTGCAACTTGAGTACACTTGCCAACCAATGGCATAGGGGCACCGGTAGACTCGGCATCAGAAAGCTTGGGTGGTGGCGTATCATCCACTTCCTCGGCTTGGTTGCAAAGGTTCGTTGGTGGCATTTGGTCATCCTTCACATCTTCTTCTTCTTCTTGGTATCCGTTATCCTCTTCATTGGTGTTCTCCTTGTCTTTGTCGGAGCCTTGAATATCGCCATGATCGACCTTGATTTCTTTTCGAAGAATAACGGGCAAAAGTTGCTCAGCAAACTTTAACATCTGATGGTATGGGAGTTGGGAGTTTGTTGTTAGGGAGTGTATTGATACGGCAAGAACAATAAGCACACAAGTGACGACTTGCCATCTTCCTCCTTTCGGTATCACCTCCCACATTCTTATCTAATACATCTACAAACTCTTGCCTATCCAAGAGTGCTGCGACGGCTCCTCCGGCAACATCATCAGACTTCTTCTCCTTCATCGTTGGCGGTGGCTGGACTTCAACATCTGTTGATAAATCAGTACGAACATCTTCAATGCTTTTTACGAGTGCTGCTTCATCCAAGGCTTGAACTTCAGGGTCCGGAGTCTTCATCTTCTTCTTCTTCGAGGGTAGGGGGAACTTCCGATCCAGTTCCTCCTCAATTTCAAGCTGGATTTGTAGTCTGCGCCTCTCTCGGTCAGAAAGGAGGCCACCACGGTTGTTCTTGACTCTGTAATGTGCATTGGTAATCTCGGAAACCTTTTCTACCCTCCACTCATCATCATGTGTCAGACCTTGATGAGGATTTGGTGTTGTAGGGTGTTTTACGGGTTGAGAGAAGTCTGGTTGGGTTGTCATTGAGGCATCACCAACTGAACTACTCCCTACGGATCCATCATCAGAATCGGAGTCCGAGTCCTCAAGAAGTTGAGAGAGGTCAGACTCGACGGCTTCTAGTTTGGTTTCGGCATCCTCGGCTAAGATCTTGGCTTCGGATAGTACTGATGGATCAAGAGAACAATCCTTCTCATCTTCATACGACAGTTTAGCAGCCTTGATGTTATCGGCTGACTCCAAGGTTTCTTCAATCTTCCGTGCCGTCATCTCCATCTTCTTCTTCTTCTTCGTCATCACTTGGCTAGATGGTATGGCTAAAGAAGTCCTGGCCTTCTTCTTGGCTGGTTCTTGGGGCGGTGCCTCATCCAAAGGAAGACGCTTGTCATTAGCACCGCCCTTATTGGTAGCCTCCTCCATCATGGTTGATTTCTGAGGGTGTGGCTTATAAGAAAGGGAGTTGCTACCAGTACCATTTAATTGGGGAACGTCATTAAGGGTATACCATCCCTTGTCCAATTCTTGAGGGGCATCAATTGAAGGATGGTACTTGTTATTATTCACTCGATTGACCACGTTTCCACTCGGTCTGTGTAATGACATGGAGACAAGGGTGAGGTGAATATCATATTGAATATATACAAAACATTTTACACACAATGGAAACTTACAAAATAGTAACCTGGGTAGTAGTAGTGGCGTTGGATGACATTCCTTCATCTAGATCAGTGACTTGATGGTTGGATGATGCAGTGATTGAAGCATTGAGGCAATTATCCATATCATTACCCAGTACCTTTCCTTCATCATCGAATATTACTCCATCACCTAAAGTATCATCAGTTGCAAAATATAAGAACTTATCATCAACTTCTTCAAATAATGTCAGTGATGAAATTGTAGATGCTTCTGATTGTTTACGGTTGAACCCATCGATTGTATTGGATTTCTCCTGTTTAGTATCCTCTGATGGTAACATTTGGATGTTAGGACGAGTTTCGAGTAGGGTGGATGTTCGATGTAGATGTATTGATTTTTTATTGCAATGGGGTATTGAATTGTTTTATGAGCTGAGTAGGTGGGTTGACCTGACAGATGGAGGGAGACAGGTACTGACACCTCCAGCAGCGTTGAAGATGTCAACAAATACTTGGCGTTGGGGTGTCATGATATCGTTGAAGGGGAGACAGCACCAACAAAGGTAGTAAGTAGGTGGGTTATTGTTCGTTGACGTTGAGTTGTTTGAAGGCGGTATCCTGATACTTGAAGGTGAGATCTTTTTTTAGTATCAGAGACTAGGAGGAAGATAAGAAGTTGTATGTACTTGAGTATGACCAACAACAACCGTCTAGCTGGTCAGGTGAATAATGTGCCTGGAGGGAAGATTATCATATATATTGAACAAGATACGAAAGGCAATCGAAAAACAAGGAGAATAAATCAATCAGTTGCTAAACATCATAGATTAACATATTATAGTCCGTGCTGAAGTGAGTGGCCAGCACATAGACTACTACCCTCTACAATAACTTCCCGACAACCATTGATTTTGCACTTTTTTCCTCCGTGACGTCTACACAATCCTTTAAATTGGACCTTCTTGTTGCAACCGACATGCCTACATGTAACGAATTTAGTTCTTGTTGATCCATGCTTCATACACCATCCATCTCCTCTACTTCTTGACGAGCAACCTTGACGAGAGCATAGCTTTCTACCGATGTTTTTCCCCTTCTTGTTACTGTTTACATCGGTGCATTTATCAGTGGTAGTATCATCGGGTTTCCATGAAGCTACTTTGCATAGTGTATCTTCAGATGAAGCTACTTGGCATAGTATATCTAATGCATTATTGGTATTAATGTTTTGACGGTACTGACTCAAGTCCTTGAAAGGTTGAAGAACAGCATCATCAGGGTTGCTTGTAGTGGTGGTGTCAACAGAATTCTCGCTTGAATCATCTGACATTACTTCTTATCTCCTATTAGTATTAGAATAACAAAGCAATAATGTGGTGATCAACCTATCAGTGTATTGTCCTACAACCCACCCAACTGAATGCTACCACTCAGAACACCACCAAATGAGTCGAAATACCTTCTCTCTTAATCTACTGAGAGTGAGAGTGATTACTGGCAGCAAGGTAGAAGCAAAATACGAGGTGCGCACTTAGCGACGGTATCTTTTTTTTTTTCCCCTGTTGACCTCAGGAATATCGAAAACAATTATTTTGTTGCCTTTTTATCAACATTCATCGTTGAAATCGTCTTGGTAAGAGTGCTCTAAATCTGTACCGTAATAGACAATTACAGCTTTTCTTGTAATTTTACGATGAATCATCGCTAAGTGCGCACTACAGATCCCAAAAGCCTAAAAATATATAGAGTGGAGATAAATTATTGACAGCTAGCTAGACAAAATAAGATACCAAAACGCTAAGTTGCTTAAAATCGGTACAAAAGCCACAAATTCCTCTGAGTAAATACTGCACTACTACACTATTTTGTAATTGGTTGGCGGTATAACTCAATCACCCTATGATTTTTATTTTCATTCTAGATAAAATTTATACAGATACACAGTAACAGTATGGACTTGAAAATAAAGAGCATTACACAATACAAAAGGTAGTTCTTATTTAAATTACCATGATCATCAACTTGTGGGTAAACTCCGATTTTCTTCCCTCTATTATCTCTATTAGCAATTATACATAAGATATTCTCTCTTCTCTCCAATGATCATCACATAGAGGAACACGGAGGATATTAGTTGGAGTGTAATTCCAGTATACAAACTACAAAAAAGCCTAGACACCACCACATAATATGATAGGTAATATTATAAGCAGAGGCGACAAGCAGAGTACAGTGCAATAATAATTGATATTGCAAAGGGGTGACAAGCAGAACGTACAATAATAATATAATATATATACTCTATAGTGCATGATAGACACGCGTGTGATACAACAACTGATACAACAAGTGTGATACAACAACTGATACAACAAAGAGAAGGCTGATTTATGATTATCCTAACAATCAACTATGGCAATATTTCAACGTCAATACTCATTAAATAACAACAGAATAAAAAAAAAAACCAAAGGGAGATCCAACACACACACACACTGATCTAGTTGCTAGCAGAACCAGTAAAGTGCTCATAAGCGAGGATGTTCTTAGCAACTTCGGCGTCCCCATAGAACTTCTCGAGTAGTGAGTCAGATTGCAACACCTGCTCCTTGTCGTTATTTCCCAAAAGCTCCATGAATATCTGGGTGACGTCATCGTTCATAAGGTACCTTGATAAAGGTGCGGCATCTTCCTCGGAGGCATCGCGGCGGAACACATAGGTCTGCTTCCTGGTGAATAGGCTGCTTTCCTCTGTGAATTCGGTGAACTTGGAGGCAATGTGCTTGCCGATGGTCTGTGGCGTTTCGTCGTCCGAATTGGCAATGGTTACGGCACAGTCTATAGACGTGATAATGGACGAGATAGAAGAGATACGGGTGGAGTTAATACAGGATCGAAACACTCATTGTTATACAACTCATTGACAGTTACAAATCTCACCCCAAAACCAACCAACTTCCTTGTCTGTCATCCCCTGTAGCCTGTTGTTTTCTTTGGGATCTTCGGGATTATAGGCACGACGAGTCTTGAAACCATTAAGCTTCCAATCAGCCATTAGTTCAGGGTCGCCGTGGGAGGAGAAGTAATCTTTGATAGGTCGAATAAAGGCGGCACCATTGCCCTCGGGTCGAATGAAATAGCTCACGAAGATCCTAGGGACGGCGGTGGCAACTGTTTCAACCTTGTTGACGTTTTGCTGATTGGGTGCAAAGGGTATACCAGGAGATTTTACAGTGAATCCACCAATCTCGTAGGGATTGGTAACAACTTGATTCTTTTTAGGAGTAGCAGGCTTAGCTTTCGGCATATTGATGAATGGACGAGAGGGAGGAGAGGTATTTGATTGTATTGATGCACAGTATAAGTGGTGAATTGGTATGTGAAGTGAACAGGAGTGTAAATTATGACACCAATACAACAACAAGGGGGAGACTGCTTCTGACACCAGAGGGGAGTCAGGCCTTGACACCGGAGGGGAGTCAGGCCTTGACACCGGAGGGGAGACAGACCTTGACACCGGAGGGGAGTCAGGTCTATGACAAGGGGAGCCTGCCCCTGACACTGGATGGAGGCTGCCTTGGAGTTAGAGTACCACACCAAGAGACATCCACAAATCTCAATCCGAAGGGAGCTGATACTGATAGCAGTTAAAGGCAAACTTGGTAGTATCATGAATATAGGTGCTAATGGTAACGGGGGGCACCAGGTGTCCAGCCTTGATTTGAAACAGTTCAAGAAACAACTAGGCATCAGAAAAACAGATTCCATTGTCTACTTTTTGAGTGGTCTATTCGAAAGTAGCGATTGCATCTATCGTGTTGTGTTCATGCAACTACCAAATCATATTTGGTATTTAAAAGCTCCATTCATCAAGATGATATTGGAGAATGAATTCGACGGCAACGAAGTACCATACTGGGTAACCTCTCTTCGAGAAACCTTCATTCGTAAACAACCACACGGTCCAAATCAACTAGACAGGACAACGAAGAACAACGGAGAGTTGGGTTATCCCAAATCGATAATTACTTTCACCCACAAGGTATCCCGTACAGCGTCATCACTTGAGCGTCATTCATTGAGTTATGCTATTGCAAAAATACACAACACATTTGCAAATAACGTCAGTAGATTGAATGAAGTGTTACATTCTTGGTTATGTGAGAACCAACGGGGCATTATTAGGTACTTCACAGAGAAGTGGCACTACTTAGACCAGGAGGCACTACTTATCAAATTCAAGAAAGATATCAATAAGACATTCAAAGCTAGGCGTGTTATTAACACAGATATTGCATTGGATTATTTCTTGTTGGATTGGGATATCAAGAAGTTTGTGAAAAACGATATTGGTTTGAATCACTGGCCTAAAAGTAAGCTCCATTACATCTATGGGCGTTCCCGCGAGGGCAGTGAAATACCAGAGTTCGGTAGAATTCAAAAACATACCATCAAATAGTTAGAGTATAAGGAGGGCTAGGCACCTCTATTCGACAAGCTCCTATAGTGTTGCGGCCTCTTTCATTTCGTAGTAGGTTAGCAGTTCCTCAACCTTGACCAGCTTTATCTACCCCAGCTGAATTGTGTGAGCTAGCTGGCGTCTCTTCCCATTAATTGTCTGCAATTCATTCTTGCAACGGGGATACCGTCGTGGGACAGAATCCCATATAACGAGAACACTGATGTGAAATTTGGATACATTAGCTGTACATAAGCTGATTTACAGTACGCTCGCTGTGTCTGCACAATAAAAGCATTATACATGATACTAACTCTAAGATTTATTTCTGGCCCATACATAATACAAGTTAAACCAATCCTCTTGGCGCGGCTCTCCCGAATCTCCCTTCTTAAGACTGCAAAGCATCGCACTAACATCTGACGGGTGGGTACCGTCCATTAATAAACAATAAATTAACATCTCATACATCAGCCACCTATGAATACAATCCCTCCTCCAGCTTTATCCCTGAAACCATTACGAGATGCATTAAGTTCCCAGTATTGTTTCTTACAGTAATGACCACATGCCATCCTCATCAACCTTGAGTACTCCTGTTTCAACTCCTTTGGTATCATTGGACAGTGGCTATATTAGTAATTAGAAGAAGAAGAAGAAGAAGAAGAAGAAGAAGAAGGTAGATTATATAATATACTCATATCATACACACAATAATTATCAATACACCAAGAATATATTACTGCATTGTATGCACGACAGTTATCAATACACCGATGTAAACTACACTCACCGAATATGTGTCTGGAGGCGGACGACAATTGACCTATAAATCCCTTTTAAGGACTGAGGAAATACAGTATGGAACTTCTTCCTCTTCCCGTGACAAAGTTTGCAATGTCTACATCGAAATCCAACTTGGCCTTGCTTAGGTGTAAAATGCGATCCTTGTTGGGATCGAGAGGGACTTTGTTGGAATATGAATGGTTCGATCATTTCGCTCCTTGCGAAACAATGAGCTGGGTTGATATGTTTTAAGTCTTCATCCGTATGCTGACCAAAGTCATCTAGAGACGATACCTTGGGGGTTGGGGCGGCTTTTGGTGTAGAACAACACCTCCGCCTGTGATTTGGAGTACAACCACCGTCATTCAAGAAGCGCTGGTCCCCTTCCTCGTTTGTAAAACCAACTATAGATGGCCTTGCCACATATCTATTGGGTGGCTTCCGGTTTTTACGTAATTCCATGGTGTCTGGATCCCGATGGTCTGTACCACTGGTAGATGAATTTGTCGTGTTTGTATTAACATCTGGTGACGAATCGGTAACACGTGAGTTACACGCTCCAATTGACTCCTTTTGCTCTTCCGCCCACTTTGAAATGAATGCTATCTCCGATGGCACCCACGAGAATTGGTGAGACTCCAATGCATAGTCATCTGACACCTCGGACGAAATGTTGGATATCATTGCCTCGGCATCCCGCCACCTGAACGTCATATTGCCCAGTTTGGGGTATGGGGTACCCTGTGTAGACTAGTGGAACTGGATATGTGTGTGTTTGTGTGTATGTTAGAGAGAGGTCTGGGAGGTGTCAGGGGAGGGGAGACAGGCCTTGACACCAAGAGGGGAGTCGGGGAGGGGTGTCAAATTTTGGCCACAATAGAGGAGCCACTGTTTTGGTGAATAGGTGCTTATGAAATATGAGGTCAGGGTCACCACCTATTAAAATCGACGCGGACGTTGTTCGTGTCGGTGGTCAATCGTTAGAAGAGCCGCTACTCAAGGAAAATCCAAATAGGTATGTGTTATTCCCGATCGAAGATGCAGAGGTGAGTGAATGAAATGACAAAACATACACCATATCACATCACCAATCACCATCCAACATATCACATCCCACCCTTAACCCTATATCATCACACCCGGACGCCGTATGGAAACATAGATTTGGCAAATGTACAAAAAGGCCGAGTCCTCCTTCTGGAATGCCGAAGAAATCGACCTTGCTAGTGATCTAAAAGATTGGGAAAGTCTTTCAAACAATGAACGTCACTTTGTGTCACACGTATTGGCTTTCTTTGCAGCCTCTGATGGGATCGTTAACGAGAACCTTGTCAGTAACTTTGCGATTGAAGTGCAACTGCCAGAGGCTCGTTGCTTCTACGGATTTCAAATCGCCATGGAGAATATACACAATGAGACTTACTCCCTGCTCATTGATACATATATAAAGGACCAAAAGGAGAAGATGCACCTCCTCCGTGCCATTGAGACCGTACCATCTGTCCAGAAGAAGGCTAAGTGGGCACTGAAGTGGTGCGATGCCAACAACGCATTATTTGCTGAACGTATGATTGCCTTTGCCGCCGTTGAGGGCATCTTTTTCTCCGGCTCTTTCTGTGCCATCTTCTGGTTGAAGAAGAGAGGATTGATGCCCGGTCTTTGCTTCTCGAATGAGCTAATCTCACGTGATGAAGGCTTGCATTGTGAGTTTGCATGTCTACTCTACAAAAAACTAGTAAATAAGTTACCAAAGAGTCGAATTGTGGAAATCGTTACCAATGCCGTTGAGATTGAAAAGGAGTTTGTGGTTGATTCACTTCCAGTTGAGCTGATCGGGATGAACTCGAACTTAATGTGTAAGTACATTGAGTTTTGTGCCGACAGATTGCTAGGTGCCCTTGGATGCACCAAGTACTACAACGCTGTCAACCCCTTCGAGTGGATGGAAATGATCTCACTACAGGGCAAGACTAACTTCTTTGAGAAGAGAGTTGGAGAGTATGCCAAGTCTGGAGTTGGTGTCAATTCAGAGGAACAGGTATTCAGTGTCGATGCTGACTTTTGATAACAAGTAACACGTTAATTTAATTCACAAGCGGCCACTTCATTCCCACCACTACCACCTATATACATCAAACACTACTGCACAACCTGCCCTGACCGATCATTATCCATTACCCGATGGTCTTTTAAGTTGAACGTTCTCATGCAACCACCTTCTACCCCTGACTAAGTTGGAAAATCCAGGCAATTTCCTCATACTAGTGCCCCTTAGTACCTTCCATTCCTCCCAGCTGGGTAGGCCATTTATTGTTATACCTCTTCGCAGATACTTATGGTACCGCTCCACGGAAGTGTGGATGATGAAGTTGTGTAAATCTCGTGGCTGGTAAGAAAACGGCCACGTTGCTGCACTGTTAGGGTGGAGACGCCTTACATTGTCAAGGGCATTAGAAATTAACCAGATACGAACGTCGAGGACAACACAGAGCAGCGGATATTCTGTACCAACACCAGATGTTTCGTCTCTCGTAAAAACAACGGGTCGAGTGAGGTTGGAGGAGAACACATTACCGGCAGCAATAATTTCCAAGAAGATCCGTAATTGTTTAGTGGTCATCCCACGGCCGTAACGTTGCTTATGATTGAAAATATCCATTTCTTTTGCTATTGAATCTATGTCTCTGTTCTCTTCTTCGATTAGGCTGGTGATATAGGTTTTGGCAAGAGTATTCGATGCGACACCAGTGAGACCTGATACTCTAGCAAATGAATCTACTGGGTTTGGAATGGACCATTCACTCCCGTTGAAGCTAGCACTGCATATACTTAAGTCGAATTCACTCAATGCATCCCATGCTGTTGCTCCCCGAGCGAGAACAATCAAATCGATATTTACTATCTGTTTCTTCGTGCCTTTTAAGTGGGCGTGGTGTTTATAGGGCATCGCCTCACCATCAGACGTGATAATATCAGGAAATTGCGGAGGATTCAATGTCTTGTATCTCTGTCCTCTAGAAATAGCAGCCTGATAGCTAAACCTTTTGTCGTCTCGGTTCATGTAATGTTCTACATGTCTGATTTTACTCTGTTCCGGACCCTGAAGGTACCTCCTATAAAGTGTAGAAAAACCACAGAATACTTGGCCTTCATCTCTTAGCCAGGATCGTACAATCGGTGCTGCTTCCTCTTGGCATATAATATCAATATCAGATCCCTTCCACACCTTACCAAGGATGGCCTGAATTGCACAGCTTCCACTTTAGTATCAATATCAAGTGAGTGTACATTATTACTCAAAAGGATAATTTTACACGAGTGCACAATCGAAAGCTACAACTCTCACCTTATCACGATCGAGCCATGCGGTGAGCGTTTTGTCATGGCAATGAATGAATTCAGCGGATCGGAGCTTTCGAATGTGGTAGAGCTACGCTTTAATACAAATTCCAAGTTGCTCATCAGAGTATCGACTAGGAGTTGTTTATATTTTGAGGGATCCCTGGGATCAGCGACGGCGAGTGAGAACACATCTGATGCTGACAAATACCCAGCAACTCGATGTAATAGGCAATCCGGTAGATATTCCAAAGTCATCCGATCTCTTTCCATTTGATTAATGCACTTTGATTCCACTTCCATAAATGTTGTAGGTATGACAGCAAAAGTGACAACCCGTCTCCCCTCCGGTGTCAAGGCCCGACTCCCCTTCAGTACCCGTCTCCCCTCTCTTTTCATTGTTGGTATCTTGCAATGCAGAAGTAAAGCTGATCATTTAGAGAATGGGGTTCCTACCACCTTCCACCAAGGTACCTGTTGTGTGAATGATGGCACAACAAACACATGATGTCGATGGTTGATATTAATATATCGATATAGTACTTTGATCAGGATTGGTCCTAACACAAAGTCGTAATTACATATTTTGCCGTCAATTGTTTGCCTCTATCAGACTGTTCACGGGGGTAGGGTATAACGGTGTAGATAATGTACCTGCGAACTTTAAACTAAACGCTATGTACTCCAACTACTCCCCTATTCATCACAACCCTCCATTCCATCACAATCTTCATCTGGATGGGTTTCATTTCCACCTCTACCCTTCAAACTGAGAATGAACGCTCTTGAAAATCCAACGTCCAGGGCAGTCTGAAAGAGGATTGCATCTTCAATATCACTTTCAATCGCGACAATCATTGCCAAGTAGACCGACCTAGCAATGGATTCGATTTGGCAACCACCTCTTGAATTTGTAGGACGAAGTTGAGGTGTCTTATAAACTATATTGATGGCATCAACGTCAGCCCTACTACTATGAAACCCACCAAAACTCCTGACATAACGGGCAAAGTCTCTGTAACATGGCCTAGTCAAGTGAAAGGGGTGACGTGCAATTGGTATAACTGTAACAGATCCGGGTTCAAACATCGTGGTACTCATCTCAGTACTAATCCTGGGTTTCAGTAATCCATCAAACACTCTCCGCCTTCGAGTACTAGATGAACAGGGTATATCTAAGTAGGAAGTGATACGTCTCATGACATCACCTGGCAGTATATGCAAGGGAGACTCCTTTGATTTGCAACCAATGGCAAGAACCGATAATGTATCTCGATGGCAGCGGGCGGCGTCAATATCGAATCTCAATTCATCGAATCGTTTGCATATAGCAGCCTCGATCTTTTTTGACTGTTTCGACTTCTCATTGAACCAACCCCACATTTGATAAAATAAAAATAACGATGCAAACAACGACCACACAGTAACGATGACGCCTGAAATCTGAGTGATGGCTGGTGCGTGACACTGAGGGGAGACGGGTATGCCACTGAGGGGAGACGGGTATGCCACTGAGGGGAGACTGCTTATATATTTTTTTTTCCTTCAAAAATGTGACACCAGAGACAACTCATCACAACAAGGCTTCAATAATGATTGACCACCATAAATCCAATGGCAGCACGATCGCAAACCAAATTCAGGTCGGTGATATAGGATATGTATTCTACAAAGAATTCAATGGCTTGTGGTACCGAGGTGTTGTTGCAGCAATCCGTCGAGGGGCCGGTGAGTCTATTATTCATGTGCACTGAATGTAAAATATCCCACAGTAACACAAACCATCTACTAATACTCAGCGGGTGGTAAGGACCGGCAATGCGTTTATTGCAATAGAGTTAAGGAAGATCTATCATTGAACACTCTTCATAAGCTTGCCATCACCTATGCCATACATCTTGTATCAAACGCGTGTGCGGGCCGTGGCGAGTTGTTACATGATATCAATGACACGGAAGAGGAGGTAATATTGATACTGGTTGACATGAAAAGAGATCTATTAGGCGTGCAGGGGTGATTACATCTCAGCAGAGCACCAATAGGGGAGTATAATAGGCTGCATGGTGATAGATGTGATAAGTGGTAAGAGGCACTCACCTTGGGGGTTGGGGGACAAGTTCGGGGAAGTGGGAATAAGGTAACCCAAATGGTTAAGGCTCATAACCCAATAAAGAGGTCGATTTCAAAAGTTGAGCCTTTTTATTGCATTTTTGGCCAGCTCTCACGATTCTGATCATGTTGTATCATTGCGCGACTCCACCAAAATCAATTTTGACTGAGTTATAAGCGTTCCCCGGACGTCCCCGAGTCCCCCAAATGGGGGCTAAAATTTGGGTTTTGAGGCAGTTTGAGGGAACTAATTTTTTTTTTCCTAAAATTTAATGGTAGTATTGTTTATCGTACACATCAATCGCCGTACACATCATCATGTCGTCATCAACATCAGCAGAACAAAGTAAGCATGAGCTACTCGAGCAGCGTCTCAAACTCGAACAGCGTCTCAATAAAGCTAAGAAACAATTAACTATCGACACTAATAATGTGGCATCTACCAAGTCAATGATGGATGCTGCAATAGCAATGTACGCAAGTGCAAAATCTCAACTTGATATTGCAAAATCTCAACTTGATATTGCAAAGAAGGAAGCGGAGGGGGCTGAGACAATGTTAGCAGAGGCCAAGAATAGAGATGCTGCTGTCGATAATAATAATTTAGAGCAAACAGCTGCTGTTGCAAAGCAATCAGATGGCAGTAGTAACAAACGCGCACGCACTACCCCACAAACCACCAATGTTCCAAATAGTCCAAAGCCTCTTTAATCGTAATTCTCTTGTAAGGGTCCTTTTCAAGTAATCTACTAACCAACTCCTTCACAGCAGTACTTTTGTTGGACCATCCTGGCTCTGGGAATACCAATTCTTCGTGCAAAATTGAATTAAGTACTTCTCGATCGGTGTCACCCCTAAAAGGTGGGTAACCAGCTAGTAAAGTGTATACAACAATCCCTACCGACCAAACATCACTTGCCCTGTCATAAGCACCATTGATAACTTCCGGAGACATGTAGTAATATGTACCCACTTGAGCCCTCATCAACACATCAGTATCACTGTGAAATCGGGAAAGTCCAAAATCAATCAATTTTATAGAAGCTCCTTCACAATTGCTCTCGAATAGAATGTTCTCTGGTTTGATATCTCGGTGAACTATATTATTCTCGTGTAGATATGAGACGGCCATCATCAGTGACCTTGTTATTTCCATTGCCTTGCCCTCGGGTAAACATCCTTCATCGGTTATATTACGGTTAATTTTGTCAAACAAGTCACCTCCCGTGTACTTCTCGGTGATTATGTGTACAAAGTCCGAGTCTTCGAAGTGGTCAATCATCTTTACAATGTACACGTGATTGATCTTTGATAACATACCCACCTCATTCTTCACAAAAACATGGCTGGCAGAATGTTTGTTTATAATCTTGACCGCGAAACTCTCTCCCGATTTCTTATGGTAACAATTGCGCACCACCCCAAAATGACCCTCACCGAGGACATGGGAAGATAAAGTATAATGTTCATTGACATCAGCGACTACGGGGTACGTCCTCGGAGAATCAGAACATATAGTACTAGGCATTGCCTCTGCATTACGTGTGTCCACTAGCTGCTTCATTGGTGTCATTTTGCTCGGATAAAGAGTCGAATAGGTATCTCAGTGGAGTGAGTACAACCTCCAGACTAAAACATTGACACCCTACCCTCAAGACAAAAAAAATTGACACCCTACCCGTCTCCCCCTCAGCACAAAAAAAAAAACATACCAAAAGAACACTCCTCCATAAGTTGAAACAGGTATAAACGAGGAGATGTATCCTAAGAAGAAGGTTATGAATACCACAAATGACGAGGCCAAGCGGCTGCGGGGAGTAGCCAACAAGAGAGCAAAAGGGAACTGGACCGAGGGAGATATCGATCATCGTTGGGCTACTTCGTTGATAGGTGTAAAGGTGTTGGACAAGCACGGCGGAGAGACGAAATGTACAAAGGGCGAGGTCGTCGCCTTCGTCCGCCCTGCACATTTCAATGTATGCTTTGGTGACAATATTTATATGTCCCTCCCTTACAACGACCTAAAACGCATCATAGACCAGAACCAGGACGGGTTAGAATTACTCAATCTGCCCGATACCCCCCCGCGAGTTCTTAAACTAGAGTATTTAGAGATCCCTTGATACATGGGATATCAATTTGACAGAAGATATATTGGTGGGCACTGTGTATGTTGTCTAAACTAAGTCTAGTCCAATGTTTAAACACCTATCTAAAGATCATTACCATCACAATTTACATTCAATATATTTCAATAATACCTTTTCCCGCGCAAGTTAGCCACCCTGTCTCTTTCTTCACTCTTGACCTCGCCAATATAATCTCGATATGCCATCAAAGCCATGGCATAGTCGTGCCTTCTTACAGCCCCGCGACAATATAACCCCTTGATCTTCTCTACCGACTCGGTACATCCGTCTTTTATTGCAATCATGTAATGTTTTAAGGCTCTATCTATATTGCCCGATCCCTCCTCGTGGTTACCAAGGTTGTGTCTTGCGTATGGGTCTCCTAATATGGCTGCTAGCTCGTGGTAATGCACAGCCCTCTTCTCGTCAACTTCCACTCCCTCACCTAAAGTATAGGCCTTACCTATATAGTTATATGCCCAAGGACAGCCGGCTTCTCCTGCTCGATGCCATAGTTCCAACGCTTTTACATAATCTTGTGGATATCCGGACACACCACAAGAAGAGCAACAACCAGCTGTGTACAGTGCAAAGGCATCATCAAGACCCTCTCGTTTCTTAATCATTCCCGCTATCTCCTCCTCTGATAAAGAATCCGGAGTTTTACAGTAGGGGCACCTATCGGCAATCCTTTTGCCTTTGTCATCGTATACAGGCGAATAAAAACAGCCAATGCAAATGTGATTTCCACAGCACGGGAATACCCGTCCACTTTTATCAGCCACGGGCATCCTGATCATACAAATAGGACACTCGCCAAACACAGGTGGTGGTTGCTGGAAGAGCTTTTTATCTTGTACCTTACCAGGCGAGCTCATATGAAGTGTATGGCTAAATGCTCCATTCAGATGACAATATCAGCAACCCAGTTGGGATGTACCAATCAACTTCTTAATGACACCAGAGCAGACTCCCTCCTTGAGGGTGACACCAGAGCAGACTCCCCTCCTTGAGGATGACACCGGAGCTGACTCCCCTCCTTGAGGATGACACCAGAGCTGACTCCCCTCCTTGAGGATGACACCAGAGCTGACTCCCCTTGTAGAGGATGACACCAAGCAGACTCCCCTGCAAAGGACACAAAACGAACACAAACTTGGCAGACTCCCCCAATGTGAATATCATGAAGTGCACACAAACTTGACATTGTAGTACAATCACAAGCTCATAGCATGGAAGCAGAGGCCTTATTCAATCGATTGATTGCCAACGACCCCGATTTATATTCTTTGGAGATTGCTCCCTTTGACGAAGAGGCCTACTTCCCCCAGAGCAAAAATGAATGGACACGCCTTGGTCGCTGCTTAGGCAAAAACGATATCATAGCCGATCTCACAATTGCATTTCCATGGGATGGCACAATCACTCCACATGCACAATTCACATCACTAGGAAGTCTGGCACCGGGATTGAAATCGAACAGGAGCATCGTCAAATTAACCCTAAGGGAAGTTGTCTTTGTTGGGTTTGACAACAAATCGTTCTTCTTTTCCATGGCATCATTCTTCTCGGACAACCTAGGCATTTCTGAATTACATATATGCGAATGTACTCTCGACTTGCCATGTTGGCGTATGTTAGGGAGGTGCATCCAAGGCTCCAATATCGAAACAATCATCATCGATGACACCCCGGTAACCCCGAGAGCTTTTGATGTAATATCATCATCATTTAAAGGATCACTGAAAAAGCTAAGTCTGGTAAATTGTGAGATACATGATGACTATATCAACACAATAACGAGACACTGGCAAATCGACGGTTTCGCCCCAAGCACATTGGATCTATCTGACAATTTCATCATGAACTGTGGGTATCTATCACGTGTGGTTCCTGCGGTCCGTAACTTATCTCTTGCCAGGAACCCAATTGGAAACATTGGGGTGTGTTCATTGTTGTCAAGCAAACGGAATCATTTGCACTTACTGAATTTAGATTCAACCAGAATCGACGATACTGCTTGTGCTACACTGCAAAAGATGCTCGAAAATGAATCCTACCAAGTACAGAGGTTGTCTTTGAACCATAATAACATCACTGGGAATGGTCTCAGAACTCTTTTAAGTGCCCTGGAGGATAATACAACCCTCAAATCCTTATCACTCTCAGGTAATGACATTTTACAGGAAGAGTGGTGTCAGGCATTAACTCTCGTTTGTAACGAATCCAGTATTTATTCTACATATTTTTCCAATCACACCCTCAGA
>Ga0214478_100546_pt1 | contig 21805 bp, 13 predicted proteins | sample M1_20Mar14CPVII9_2_FD_178001 | JGI IMG/M metagenome (GOLD analysis project Ga0214478, IMG submission 178001) | Marine eukaryotic communities from Monterey Bay, California, United States - M1_20Mar14CPVII9sort6BwellD7 | ecosystem: Environmental > Aquatic > Marine > Unclassified | place: USA...
AGACAACAGGCGTAAAAGAGTACTTATGTACTACTAACACGAAGCATTCCCATTACACATGATATGAACAACAGAGAGGGGTATTAATTGTTCTTCTATGTTAGGTATGATCAGGTTTCAGCCCACCCTTCCTTCTTTACATATATTATTATGTTTCCACAGATGTTACCATAAAAAGCTGAGCTCATGATACGCTATCTTAAGATGGAGGTATCTTAAGATTCTTAAGATAGTAAGATAGTTGGCGATCGATCTTAAGATAGATCGCCAAAATGTAATCGTAGTTTCGATGACTTCAATACCGGTTTATCGCCAAAAGTAAACCTTCGCAGTGAAGACCTGTTTCTTGCTGTGGTGAGTTGGAAGAGGAAAAAAATGCAAAATACATATTCATATGGCGATCAAACGTCGTCAATTGATTTCCAAAAAAACCACCTAGGTATAAAATGCTAGCTCTCTCCTATTGACTACTCGACCTCTATCATCTTGGGATTGGCTCTATATACTTATACCCCTTATTAAGTGGGGTAATATCATCACGTTGTCAAATCTCGTTGTTGTAGTCGTCGGTCGTTCGAGTTCTTCTTTGAATAGGATACCCGAAGAGCGAGTATCCTGATTTGTTGCAATATTCTACTTTTGCTGCTATTAGAGAATTCACTATCTCTCAAACTATGTTACGATCATTGCTACTACGGCCATCATTACTACGGCTAAATCATCAAGAAAAGTATATACAACATACTTCTTCTAGATTGTCGGCGGTAGGAATACACAGTACGGAAAGAAGCTGTAGAAGTATTAGACAACCCAACTTTCGATTCTTCTCAACAGATAACGAGTCATCTTCATCAGAGTCATCAGCATCAGCAGGACCATCATCGGGAGGAGAGTCACGTCTACATTCTACAGAGTAAGTGCATTTATTTATCTCTTCTATCTTGTTCTTGTATATGATACTTCTGAAACTAACTCAAAATATGTATCGATAATATACACACATAAAATTAATGATTGGTATATCCATTCGTTTTTATATTGAACAATACACAATACCGATATGCAACAATGCACAATCATATAAAACATAAAACCTTCACATATACGACAAACATCAGTATTGCATTTAAGCCGGCTGAGAGTGGATGGGGTAGTGGAACCAAGTATTCTCAAAATTATGATAACATATTCTCCAAAAAGAAGAAGATAAAGACGGAAGATAGAGATAAGAAGTTAACCAAATCAACTAATGATAGTGATGAGAACTAAAGATGCAAAGAGGGGGATACCAAAAGTGGGCTGAAACCTGATCATACCTAACATAGAAGAACAATTAATACCCCTCTCTGTTGTTCATATCATGTGTAATGGGAATGCTTCGTGTTAGTAGTACATAAGTACTCTTTTACGCCTGTTGTCTGAGTTATAGTACCACATCTTAACAGTCATTGCTTAGCTTTATACAACTCTTACTCTACTTATCACTCTTCTTTGGCACCTCTCGTTGGCATGACTTTGTCTGCTAATCCGCCTAAAACTCCACGCTTCTTCTTCTTATCATCTTTTGATTTGTTGAGAACAGTGCAAAATACATATTCATATGGCGATCAAACGTCGTCAATTGATTTCCAAAAAAACCACCTAGGTATAAAATGCTAGCTCTCTCCTATTGACTACTCGACCTCTATCATCTTGGGATTGGCTCTATATACTTATACCCCTTATTAAGTGGGGTAATATCATCACGTTGTCAAATCTCGTTGTTGTAGTCGTCGGTCGTTCGAGTTCTTCTTTGAATAGGATACCCGAAGAGCGAGTATCCTGATTTGTTGCAATATTCTACTTTTGCTGCTATTAGAGAATTCACTATCTCTCAAACTATGTTACGATCATTGCTACTACGGCCATCATTACTACGGCTAAATCATCAAGAAAAGTATATACAACATACTTCTTCTAGATTGTCGGCGGTAGGAATACACAGTACGGAAAGAAGCTGTAGAAGTATTAGACAACCCAACTTTCGATTCTTCTCAACAGATAACGAGTCATCTTCATCAGAGTCATCAGCATCAGCAGGACCATCATCGGGAGGAGAGTCACGTCTACATTCTACAGAGTAAGTGCATTTATTTATCTCTTCTATCTTGTTCTTGTATATGATACTTCTGAAACTAACTCAAAATATGTATCGATAATATACACACATAAAATTAATGATTGGTATATCCATTCGTTTTTATATTGAACAATACACAATACCGATATGCAACAATGCACAATCATATAAAACATAAAACCTTCACATATACGACAAACATCAGTATTGCATTTAAGCCGGCTGAGAGTGGATGGGGTAGTGGAACCAAGTATTCTCAAAATTATGATAACATATTCTCCAAAAAGAAGAAGATAAAGACGGAAGATAGAGATAAGAAGTTAACCAAATCAACTAATGATAGTGATGAGAACTAAAGATGCAAAGAGGGGGATACCAAAAGTGGGCTGAAACCTGATCATACCTAACATAGAAGAACAATTAATACCCCTCTCTGTTGTTCATATCATGTGTAATGGGAATGCTTCGTGTTAGTAGTACATAAGTACTCTTTTACGCCTGTTGTCTGAGTTATAGTACCACATCTTAACAGTCATTGCTTAGCTTTATACAACTCTTACTCTACTTATCACTCTTCTTTGGCACCTCTCGTTGGCATGACTTTGTCTGCTAATCCGCCTAAAACTCCACGCTTCTTCTTCTTATCATCTTTTGATTTGTTGAGAACAGATTGATCTCCTAATGCACCTCCACTTGTATTAACAACAGGTCTAGCCGGTTTCTTACCTCGTAAGACGACATCTCTAACCTCATCTCCTGTCAAGGTTTCATATTCCAATAATGTTTCAGCTAGTAACTTGTGTTCTTTTGAATGTTTCTTGAGCAGATTCTGTTGTTAATATGGTGGAAAGGAATGTTAGTATACAATTAAGAGAAGAAAAAGAACACATGATATGCACAAACTATCACAAAAGTACGTACCCTTGCTCGTTCATATGCTGCGGTTGTTAATCGTTTCACTTCTTCATCAATTTGGTTCCTCGTCTTACCACTAGCATCTTGTTGTCCCGTCTCACCTCCATAGGCAACAATACCAATCTCATCACTAAATCCATACTTGGTAACCATTGCCCTTGCCATGTTAGTTGCCTGTTGTATATCCGAGGATGCTCCGCTAGTTATATTCTCTTCTCCAAATACAAGTTCCTCGGCAATACGGCCACCCATACACACATCCATCCATGCCACCATTTGCTTATAACTCATGCTAGTTTGATCACCATCGGGTAGTTGAGTTACCATACCCAAGGCCTGACCTCGTGGCATGATGGTAGCCTTGTGTATCTCCCGTGAACCTTCCGTAAGAACTCCCACAAGGGCATGACCAGCCTCATGATAGGCAGTACACTTGGCAGTCTCGGGTGTAATAACCGCAGACTTACGTTCGGCACCCATGAGGATCTTATCCTTTGCCCATTCAAAGACTTGCATTGTAATAGCCTCCAATCCATCCACACTTGCCTTAACGGCTGCCTGATTCATTAGATTGTACAAATCGGCACCACTAAAGCCTGTCGTACCTCGTGCCAAGATGTTCAAATCAACATCCTTATCAATCTTCGTCTTCTCGGCATACATGTCTAATATCTCCTTACGTCCACCCACATCCGGTAAGGGCACGGTAACATTCTTATCAAACCGTCCAGGGCGTAATAATGCCGAATCTAAAGATTCAGCAAAGTTCGTAGCCCCAATAACAATAATACCACTATTCTCCTCAAATCCATCCATTTGTACTAGTAATTCATTCAAGGTTTGTTTCATTGCACTTTGATCTTTCAGCTTACGTGATCCACCCATGGCATCAATCTCATCAATGAATATGATGGCTGGTGACTTTTGTTTCGCGGCGTCGAATAATTCACGGATACGCTTGGCACCTAGACCGACGTATACTTCCTCGAATTGTGATCCAGAGGCGAAGAAGAATGGTACGCCTGCCTCACCGGCAATTGCCTTGGCTAGGAGGGTCTTACCGGTTCCGGGTGGGCCTGTATGATGTTGGTGAGGAGAGGGTTCAGGTGTGAGAGTGGGGGAGAGATTTTGAACATGAGATGTGAGTCAGTTTGGTCTATGAAGAAGACGAGTAGACACCGCCACCCTCACAAAACAAACACAACAACAATTAAACACTACTTACCAGTTAATAATAATCCCCGTGGTAACTTCCCACCCAATCGAGTAAATCGTTCAGGATCTTTTAAATACAGAACAATCTCTTCTAATTCAGCTTTAGCCTCGGTAACACCCTTTACATCACTAAATCGTACCTCACTACCTTCAGCTTCCTGTATATGCTTGCCATTTCCCATGGCACCCATCCCACCTCTTCCTATACCCTGTTCCGATAATATTACTGTAAAGGCACTAACTACCACAAAGGCAATTAATACCTGACGTGCTAATGTGAATAGTAATTCACGTGTCTTGATGGGTGAGTAGGCTTGGATGTATAATGGATTAGTTGGTGATGATCCATTTCCACTGCTTCCACTTGACATCATCATTGGATTCATCATACCTCCACCCATCATCATATTACCACCTCCGCCGCCACTACCCATTAACACCCTACTAGCTTTACTAGATAATTCACTCTTTTTTATCTTTTCACTACCTAATTCCTCCAATGCCTCCAATGTCATACCATTAATAACACTTCCATTACTCTTTAATCTATCGACAAATTTCTTAACGCTAAACTTATTTGTCATACCAACTTTATTTAAACAATTCAAATACAAGAGTGCAATACGTTCATCTATAATATAGTTTGTATATTGTTCAAATCTTGTTATTACTGCTTCTGGGTATGTTTGTGACAATTCTGATAAGAATTGATATTGTGCGTTAATATCATTTGGTGATGAATTTGCTGTACGTTCTAATTGTTTTAAGTGTAGATCTGTTTTTAGGTTAGTTAGAAATGTACGTGATTGTGGTTGTTGAGTTAGTGGGGTTGTTGGTAGGAGTGTGGATGATGTGGATTGCAATAGTGGAGATGATGAGGAGGTGCCGAGTAGTGAATGTTGCAATAGACCTCTACCTAACAAGCTTGATGATGCATTAAATGGAATGCCATTGCTGCTGTTGAATGTACTTCCATGATGATTTGCTGAGGATCCACCACTAAAATATCTCACAGTAGTTAATGTTGATGGACTAGTTGAGAATGCAAGCTGACGAGATGATGATAATCTGTTTCTGCTTAATATTGAGATTGGTGAAACAGCTGACGATAATTGATTACGTAATTTACGCTGTTCTCGTGCCTCCCTTAATAGGGTAAAGTCCTATATAATATTGTTGTGATATGGTTTGATGATTTGCGATTAGTGTGGTGACAGACGGTATAGCGCAGCAGCAGATTAGTTTGTATAATTGATTAGAAAGAGAGAGATTAAAAAATATAAAATGAGATAATATGAACATATCGATACGGTTTGCAATAGACTATATAAAATATAAGATAGTGCAGCCCCCTCGATAGAATAAATTAGCAGACGTGCATAATTACTCTAACTCTTGCTCTCTCTCTCTTATCTCCTCTTGGAGATTGAAGGTACGGACCCGTCCTTCTAAGTATCTCAGTTCAATATCACCCCTCAAAACTGTATACATATGATACTACATAATCTCTCGTACATAACATATTCCGACAAACCAACACAGACGTGAACACAAGATGTATTCATTGCAAAAAAAGGTTGATATTGTGTTCAAAACAGTAAAAACTAACTCACGTGATATCTTAATTGTCCAGCATGCATTTTAATAATGATAATAGATCTAATAGTTACGTCGATATGGTTTGAGACGCTGCCGTCAGCAGTCGTTTGCTTTTCCACTTTGCTTTACTATTTATTTGCTGTCCTACTACTTTTGACCAGCTAGCCCACGTACCGTACTGTCATCGTACCATGAATAAATTCTGTCCAAACCGCTACTATCCGTGGGCCGACCACAAAACAACTAAATAAAACTAAACTAACAAAAGATTGCAAATAAAAGGCATACCAAAACAATCAATATGAGGAATTCATCTATAGCAGATAGAGATCCATGTCCCTACCGTATAATAGAAGACATTGGAGGTGCATTCGCATTCGGTGCAGTCGGTGGCGGCATTTGGCATTTAGGGAAAGGTGCATGGCAATCACCCAAAGGATCACGAATAATTGGTGCTATTGGTAATTGTGCAGCACGAGCGCCTGTCATGGGTGGACAATTTGCTGTTTGGGGTGGATTATTTGCTTGTTGTGATTGTTCATTGAGTGCTATTCGACAGAAGGTACGTTTACTTTGGTGTGCGCTATGATTGTTGTGTGTTTTTTTTGGAAATTTATACAAATGCTCATTGCATTCCCACACCAATATCTATACAACGAACAAAACAACATAAATACAAACAACAATAACAAATAATAGGAAGATCCATGGAATTCAATTCTATCAGGAGCAACCACCGGTGGAATATTAGCAGCACGTGCCGGTCCTAAAGCAATGGCAAGTGCGGCAGTCGTTGGTGGAATTATTTTATCATTAATTGAAGGTATGGGTATATGGATGAATAATTATTTTAGTATGCCTCCCCCTGGTATGGAAGGTATGTTTATTTTTGTTTTGGTTGTTAGTGTTTGTTGTTGTTTTTTAGTGTTTTGGTTGGTTTAGTTATTGTTGCAAAATCATGACATATGCTCAACTTTCTTTCATCTCAATCCTATCACTATCACACACTTTTAATAGATCCAAATATGGCAAATACAACAGGACCACCAGTAAACGACATAACAGCACCACCAACCACCGGGGGATTAGGTATGATACCAACAGGCTTGGCACAGGCAGGACGACGAGTTACACAATCAACTAATAATAGTACAATGATGATGGGTGGCGAGCATGAAGGAAACGAGAGATTTGATGATGAATATTCTAGTAAGACTACCTTTAGTAGTGGTGGAAGTAGCGGAGATGGTAATAGTAGTAGCGACGGTGGTGGATGGTGGCCATTTGGTGGGAAGTAGTTCATAGAGTGAATGAGGAGAGGACACGGGGGTTTATTATCTTATCTACCTATATCTCTCCATTGTACAACAGTTAAGTTAAAGCATTGAGTATCAACGTATAATATAATGTTTCTAATCTTGTGAATATCTAGAGGTAATTTTGATTGCGGTATAGAGTACAGAGGCTAAACAATGTAGATATCAACGCCACACTTAATTTAAGTAATTATTTTCGTGCTTGATACCCCAGTTGTTTATTAATCTCAATACCCTCAACCCTTTAGCCATTCAATTAAAAATAATCTCTCATCTATCAAATATGTGTTTATGCACCTATGGTTAAAGAATAGAACAAGATGATGATGATTCGGGTGTGTAATTAGGTGAATCTGAAATAGACAAATTGCATTGAGAGGGGAACACATCATATGAACAAAGTTAAACTATGACTCTTCCCCGTCCAAACAAAAATTACTCACTCTTTCCGTTGATCCCTAACAACTCGACTTCGAAATTAAGGTCGGCATTTGGCGGAATTACCCCGCCGGCACCTCGAGCACCATAGCCATAATCACTTGTAATCTTAAGCATTGCCTTCTCTCCTAAACTCATTTGTGCTACACCTTCGTCCCATCCTTGAATTACTTGTCCAACTCCGATTGTAAATTGAAAGGGACGTCCACGATCTCTACTTGCATCAAATTTGTTGCCATTAGATGCAAGTGTGCCGCTGTGTATGGTATTATTGTTATTATATTGATGTGATATTTGTTTTTGTTTAAAATCGACGTGTTCAAGAAAAGTAAGAGGAGTTAGCTGAAAGATACTCTCAGCGGTATCATGATATCAATGATTACAACTTACTGGTAATGCATTGTCAATTTATCTCCCTGCTTGGGAAAGTTGGTGCCGTCTCCAGCTGATATCACTTCCTGTATCGTATAGTTGTACATAATGTCAACATGAAAATTAGGTATATCATTGCAATTGCAAAACTTTTAACAAAAGAACAATCAAAAACTCCAGTTCGATGATAATAGCGTCGTTCATTGTCATAATAACTACCCCGCCGTCGATACAACGATAACAACACTCTCACCTTTGTGACGCCCATGATGATGTTGTCCGACTAATATGATTGGATTGAGAGGAAAGGTAATTTATGAGAGCTTCCTCCGTGAATCAGCTTTTATTTTGGCTATGCAACGTATCCACTTAAATCGACTCCCCGCCCAATACTACTCTCCTAGGTAGGTCTAGTGTCTTTAGATCTAGAGAGGTGATAAGAGCATACTTTGATGACAGAAGGGTAAAAGAGTACTGTCTATGGGCATTAAAACTATAATAATAGTAATGACGGGTACTGTCTATGGGCAGTAAAACTATAATAATAGTAATGAAGTATGAACGAGTATTGGTATCCTCTATCTAATACATAAGTTTTGCTCACATCTTATGTACTTCTAACACAAAGCAATCATTTCCATGACATATGATATGAGCATCAATCCAATAGAGACTGCTTTTGTTAACGAAGCAGTAGATGTCAAGCCATCCTTATACCATGTATCAAAGCCGACATAGTCATCATTTGTCAGAGGTTCTTCTCTTGTCTGTTCATCAGCAGTATCGTCACTTTTACCACCTCCCAACAGTTTCGCCTCACAACATTGATCAAACAATTCACCACGAATATCTGAACAATCATCACTTGTGTCTTCATGTTCTACAAGTAGCTGGCTATAAACTTCTAGACAAGTTGACTCTTCACCTTTATATGTCACTTCCCATTCGTCTCTCATGATAAAGTTGACTCCGTTACGAGAACAGAGATTACAAGGCTGTTCCACTGCCTTGATACAACAGTCATCGGCATAGAAGCCTTGACTCATTGTACATCGCGACGAGTCGGCACTTACACCTTCATCTACTAAAATTGTAGTCTGTAGGTCCCCGCATCTTACCTCTTCACCTGAGAAGAGTACAGTAGCATCATTATCAAGACTAAAATCGCCACATAGGTTGCACTTCTCATAACAACAATCGTCAAAATGCTTAACTTTTGTTTCAATACACTTGTCACTACCAGGTTCAAATTGTGAGCTTAATTTGTTCGTCAATTCAGTACATGATATTGTATCACCATTGAAATCAACTCTACCATTCTTATTCATATTTTCTATTCCTTCTTCACATAGATTACATCCTGCAACGGAAGAGGATGAGCCGACTGTTGATTCTTCTTCGGTTGTTTGGATCTTTCCCGGCCCAGACTCGTGGTAGCCTTCTCCTTCCTCTTTGTCCACGGGGGTAGATGATTCCCCGGCGGGTAGGCTATTACCGGCTGTAGAACTTGATTCGTCATCTACCATAAGACTATCAAGTATAGACTCGGCACTACTACTTATTGTGGCACTTTCATTATTATTGGTATCGTCCGACGTGACTATAGATGCCATAAAGTCTTCGGCGGGGCTTTTATTACCTGCCGTAGAAGTAGAAGATCCCGTATCAATACTATTTGATGTACTACCACTATCATTATCATCATTCTTATCATCCTCAGCGGCGGCAGTTACAACAGATTGTGTCGTCGAACATGGACTGCCGTGGAAACAAGTCTCACCAGATGAACATTCGTCACCTAAAGGACAGGGCTTGGAACAATCTTTGATATGCTCATCCCAGGATACGCCACAAAAGTTGCTTGTTATTACTAATGTGTCTGTTTGTTTAGATGAGGTTGTCGTTTCCGATACTATTGGTTTAGATACCGCCGGTGCCTCTTCTTCCTTAGCAGGTGGCGGTGGGTCATTAGTAACCTCTGGTTGAGTCTGGTATTGTGGAGGTATGATAACATCGTTACCTTGACTAGCCGGTGGAGGTTGCTGTACTACTACATTGTTGTTGTTACTACTACTACCACCAACCAATCCAGCCTGTTCATACTCCTTTGTACAACTTGGTGCACCAAAGCAGGCTTCATGACTTTGGCAATAACCAGCTGATTTGCCTCCAGGGCATGGCCGAGCTTGTAGACATTGAGCAGTGATATCGTAGTATCCTACTCCACAGAAATATGTATTATCGGTAGGGTTTCTATATAATGTCGAGGGGATATTGGAAGCCATATCTTCTGGTTGAGCAGGTTGTGATACTGTTTGTTTAGGAGGAGCCTGTTGCTGTTGTGCTACTTGTTGCTGAACTGTTGTTGATACAGCCGGTGTATTAGTTGTCTGCTTGGTACTCTCACACTTCATGGTATTAACGTTGCACCTTGCACCGATATCGTTTAATCTAATTTCACAATCTGAATCTAATTCACTACGTTTATAACACTTGGCAACTCCTCCACTACCTGATTGATTGGAATGGCATCCGGTTGTACGACATACATCCTCGGTAGCACAGCCCAGTCCATTGGATATTAAACACGATCCACACGTACCTACTTCGTTTGGATTTGGTTGATTACAGAATTTACCGGTTGGACAATCCCCGTGTGATGAACAGAGTGAATTGATTGGTGAAGTGTTTGATACGGATGTTGACGAAGAAGGAGGATGTACTACTACTGCTGCATTGTTATTACTGACTGATGATGAAGAGGAAGACTGCTGCTGTTGTTGTTCATATTCACTTGTACAACTAGGTGCCGCGTAGCATCCTTCGTGGTCTTTACAATGTTCGAATCCTTTACCCGATGGGCAGGGTTTAGACTTTAAACATTGAGAAGTAACCTCGTTATAATTTGTACCACAAAAGTATTTGTTACCTTGAGGATTTGTATATGATCCACCATTATTATTGTTGTTTATAGTAGGTGATGATATAAATGATGTTGGTGTTGTAGGTTTGTTGTTGTTATTGTTTGTAGTCACTTGTGGAGATGATACTGGAACATTGATTGGACTACTAATTACCCCAGTACTTCCATTAGTACTACTACTTTGATTCTTCTCCTTCTCCTTTAACATATCTAAATAACTACTATCACTACACGGTGTTTCGGCTATACATGTCATTCCTGAAGGACACACTCCTTGTGCAAATCCTAATGGACATGGAGTGGCCGATAGACAAGTGTCTGAGACATGTTTCCAATTGTAACCACAGTAACGTTTCGTTGGATCATCTGTTGTTATTGGTGGATTTGTTGGATGATTTGTTGGAAAACGAGTTGGCTGTATTGTAATGTTATATAAGGTAGATGTGCAAAGAGTAGGAGAAAAATGAATGAGATCCTCATGTTTGAAAAGATAAATAGATAGATAGAATAGAATGACAACTTACATTTGGTGTTGGTAACTTTCCATGAGCATGACAGGGAGTATTTGCAATACATTTATGACCAGCAGGACATGTCCCTGCTGCTACACCGCTTGGACAAGGTATAGCTCTATTATATTTGTGAAGAAAAGGTGAGATATAACGGGGGGATAAATGAGTTGAGATATGTGCACATCTCTTGTGCACTAAAAATGATATTGCATTCATATCATACATTAATATAATGAACTTACATTGCACAATTACCTGTAACCCACTTCCAATCAATACCACAATAATATGTATGTTGCATAACACCACTAGATGATCCACCAACTTGTTCAGCTGCATTATTATTATTATTATTTACTTTGGGTGCTAGTTCAACACTCACCAATTGATTAGTTGGTGGAGAGGGAGCATTGTATTGTGCTATAACAGCTGGTGGAGATGGTGGCGGTGGATTAATGTTATTGACATTATTATTAGACGATGACGAACTACCACTGTTACTATCACAGCCAGTAATACCAGCATAACATTGATGATTAACATTTGAACATTCCAATCTCGACCCGCCTGGACAAGGCTCGCATACACTTCGGGCATTACTTGAACTGAACCCACAATAAAACTTGTTTGGATTAGCATTCTCGTCGACCAGCTCTGGTAACATTAATTTACCATCGAATGATGGACATTTGCTTTCATAATTAACATTCTGCCAATTGGTACAAGTATTATGATTTACGTCGAACAACATATTCGGTTGACATGGTATTATTCCACCACTTATAACGCCAGAATTGCAATAGATATATCCACGACAATCGGATGTTGCTTTATATCCTGTATAATTGGGTGGACATTGTGTAGATTGTGCTTGTGTATATGATGTGAGTGTTGCAATGAAAATTGATAATAGAAACTGTAGAGATTTCATCATCATTAGTATATAATTCAATTGTAGAAAGAAGAGATTAATAACCCCTGTGCAATAAACAATAGAATAAGCCTACTAAATAAGCCTACTAAGCTCCGCTATGAGATGGTCGGCTTGCTGCTCTATTCACCATGGGTGATTATTAGAGAAGGGCATACGATTATTTTTAGAGTGGCCCTAACCGTCAATGTTTTATTCCCAAAATGGCCGTCGCTAACCTCAACAAATCGACCACTATTTTGATTTGATCAGCCATCGATTGCAATAAGTGAAAGAACAAAAGAGCTTGAGCTGTCTACTGCTGCCATGTTGATGGTAGATAACATTATATTAGGGTGGAAAGTGATTGCAGTGCATCTTATATCGAATATCAAACATCATTATCATTATCAAACAGAAAAATGCAAATTGCAATGGGTGTCGGCGTCGTCGATAGTGATCATCATCATCATGATGATATCAATCGTACATCGAGAGAATTATTCTGGGATGTTGAACAAAAGTTATTAATGCATAAGCTAGCTAAAGAGTACTATGGTTTCAGGTAAGTAATGAGAGTCGGTGGCGGTCGAGTGAACATATGATGTCGATGTGTGCACATATCTCGTCTCTCTCTCTCTTTCTAAGTCTCTGACCTATTGTCATCATCTCATCCTCGTCCTCATTTGACAATAGAGCATTCTGGTTTCAGTGTCTACCGCTACTCTTATTGTCAGCATGTATGACCATCCTTGCTTTTATAGATTATTCGTCGTCTATGGATAAAGAAGACATCGAAATTATTGAAACAAAACCTTTATCGATTGGCATCCTCGGCATAGTCTCAACTGTACTAACATCAATAATGATCAATACCAAATATCAAGCACAGTACTCTGCACATGCCGCAGCTGAAAGATCACTCAGTAAGATATGTCAGCAAGTACGATTTCCCGATATTTCAAAAAGTCTTGTTGATCATATCAATACACAAAAAGGCATCTATCTTGCAATGTCATACTCCGACATACCAACCAAAATCTCTCAGCCCTTTCGTGATTTACAACATGTCATGAATAACAAACCGTACATGTTTAGAGCTATACAGTATGAACGATGTTATTATTATTTATACAAGTCGTTCATGAAGAAAAGATATCTATGGCCAATATTTATTAGAGAAGTGAACATAATGTCGAGTACCAATACTCTTGGTAGATTGATTGAAGAAGAGTATGCCAAGTATACAAAAGGTATGGAAGAAGTACAAAAGAAGAGTTCAAGGTCAATTGTAGTTTACGAAGATAGTGGAGATGATAGTAGTAGTAGGATACAACAGCGACAGAGGAGAAGAAGGAGTAGTAGTAATGTTCATAGTGTGAAGAGTGATCATAGCAATAGCAGTGATGACGAGTATGAAGAGTTTACGCAAAGCTTGTTACGTCGTTCATCGAGTACGGCATCATCGACTGTTGCTCAAACTCAAGACGATCCTCCGGTTTAGAAGATCAGATGTTGTAATAGTGTTCAGTGTTCAGTCTATTATGTTTGGTAGGTGAATGATGTATATGTATATAATAATAATAGGCTCATGTATTGATTTCATAGTCATATGAATACAATCTAAATCTCCATTCCTTTGTGTATTAAAGTTATATCCGCCGCTTTAACTTTAAGATACTAGATCAATCTATTTCCTTCTTCTAAATAGAGTCCAAGGTCGGACAACTGCACGAACCCATCTTCGGCGTGGCCGTTGATCGTTCACTTCCTCCCTTCCTTTTGATACCGCATCATCATCTTTCATATCTACCAGAATGTCCATTTGTAATTTCCTCTTATCTAGCTGTAAGTGGTCTCTTTCTAATGATACCTCTTCCACTCTGTACTGTAGCTGCTTTACTTCCAAGACCAATTCTCTATTGTGTTTGGCAAGTTCATCTTTCGTATCAGTATCTTTCATGAGTAAACGTTCACGCTCGTCCTCTATTTGATCTAAACGAGCTTGTAACTTGGACATCTCCTCTTCTTTTGAATCCGTATACTCTTTAGCAGTCGACAATAGATCTTCCAGCTCTTCGACATTTGATAAGAGACTCTCTTCTCGTTGTTGTGATGCCTTTACAGAGTTTCGGGCAATCAACATGGCCTCTTCATGACTTGTCTTTAAATCATCTAACTTTTGATCGTATTCACTAATTGTATTATTTTGTTGTTCAATCGTCTCGTAATATGTAGACAACTGTGCCTGAAGGTATGCTTGTAACTTTTGTTGCTGTTCTACCTCTTGTGCGGTTGATGTGGTGTTCTGTTCTTTTTGTTCTTGTACCTCCTTGAGTTGTTTCTCTAGCTCTTTTACTTTGGCCGTGGCAGTAACATTTGCCTTCGTTACTTCTTCTAATTGACTTTGTAGAGATGCCCATTCTTCTTCTGCCTTCGTGCTATCTGTTGAGGTGGTAGTAGAGTTACCTGCCGAGGCCGTGGTATCATTATGTAATGTCTCCCATTTAGTCTGCCACTTAGTAACTCTACTCCTCTCCTTCTCCAACATTGCTTCATACTTTTGTTCGTTCTCTTCTAACAACTGCTGCGGCTTTAGTATGTTGTATTGTTCAACTAACATACGAGCACCATCCTCTTCTAATTCACCTAAAATATCTTGCCACTTTTTCATATACGTCTCTTTTTCCTCTCGTTCGTTATTAAGTGCCGTCTCATGCTCTGCACCTTTAACTTTAATCTGATCTTTCATTTGTTGTAGACTTGTTTCTGTATCGTTCTGCAACTGTTCGAGTTCGTTGTGCGCATCAAGGAGATCGGCTAGTTGAGATTGTAGATTTGTTACTTTGCTTTGTTGTTTTTGTATCTCGTCTTGGAGCTCTGTCTCGCGGATGCTAGTTATATTCCGCTGCGCTTCTTCTACATTCTCTTTGTTGATTATTAACTTATTCCTCTCTTGTTCTATTGAGGCAAGCTGAGCCGTAAGTTTGCTAATCGTCGTCTTAAACTCGGCTTCTACCTCTGTTCGTTCCAATGTCATCGATTCAATATGCCTAACTAACTGTTCTTTCTCCTTATTTACTACCTCGATATCCGCCGTGAGTTCTTTAATCTCTTCTCTATCCTTTGCACTAACATCGTCACTGCTATTTATATCATCCCCATCTTGGGGGATGTCTTGTAACCTTGTTAATACATCTTCTAATATCGTGGCCCGGTTTGTCATAATCGTTAATTCCTTAACCTTGTCCTTTAATGCATGTTCTAATAATGTAGCACGGTTTGTATACCTTTGTAATTCTGATTCCAATTCATTCACTTCTTTGGAGTTATTTGATGACGGCGTCTTATTCATTGTATTGACATTCATATCCTCGAACAGCTGTTGAAATAAGGCACTATCTCCATCTCTTCCACCACCGCTACCCATATCATCGTTTAATGCCATACTAACTAATCCGTCAACAACATTTAACATACTATCAACATTAGTACCCAAGGCATTAGATAATTGTATCTCAATCCTCTTATTACTATTATATAACAAACCATCCTCTTCTAATGATTGTTTGGCCTCGTCAATCAACTGCGGTATGTCGATTGTGGCATGTTTGCCCGGAGATAAGAAGTAGGGCACGCATATAATTTGTGTAACTTTATCTTTGGTAATAAGTTGTTGCAATTGCTGTAGTATGGAGGGTTGTGCAATCTCCATATGAGCTGCGCGGCATGCTATATCAATTTGATTGTATGTATCTTTATCTCGCTCGGCAGTAGCGGCTGCTAGCTTATCTACTAAAGTAGATTGATACAATGTTGCAATAGATTGTAAATGTTTATTACTAGCTTGACGTTTTGATCCATGATCTATTAATAATATGCCCAACTTTTTGGTTTGAGATTGTTGTACATCATTTGATGGCTGTTGATTATTATCTTGTATAGAAGACAGTGCATCTTTAGTAGTCTCAACGTACCCATCAACTATATCACTTGTACTCTGCGGTATACTTGAAGTAGATTTTTCACTGTCTGATTTGTTATTATTGATTGGCCATGATACGCCACAGTCGTCGGTATTATCATCGCTATTATCCCATGGCATCTTAAATTGATCAAAGATTGATGTACTTTGTTGAGTTGATTCATCATCGCTTCTTGTAGTTGCAAGCAATGGACGATACTGATGTATTGATAATAATTTGTGCACATCATGTGTACTTTTTTTGCAAGTGAGTGATGACGGTGTGTATAATGAGAAGGCCTCTACTACTGCAAGGGTAGAAATGATGATAACAAATACTGCAACAATGGCAGCAAAGTTGTGGTGATATATTTGATGAGGCATATTAGATGAATAGGTATAGGTAATGGCAGGAAATAAGTAGGAGAGATTTCTTGTGATGTTCATGAGTAGAGGCCACCGCTACCGCGTCGATGACAGCAATATCTAACGTATAACACTGTTATTATTATCCTATTGTCAACGATTCTATATCATTATTTTTATATTGAATGAATGATGTTAATCTATGTTAATGAGAAGAGAAGAGATAGGAGGTCGCTTACAAGTGGAATACTTTTCTCTTCACTCATCAAAACATTCATGCCATTAGCCAACCTCCTACATACTAACCCTACTACCCTACTCGCTTCTTTTTCTCACATTTAGATGAACTCTTAGGTATTTAATACATCATATGGTTTTGTTTGCAGGTATTAGTTGTGTTTGAAGAGCCTACCGGAATTTCCCCCCACACCCCACCTCCTTCATGGTATGATGCCATCACTCTGTTGCTTATATTGATCTTTTACCATATTGTATATGCACATAAGAGGGTATTAGACACTTGCAGCATATTCTCAAGTCTCTCTATCATACTTCAACAGCAACTTTTGAGCATCAGATAAGGTCAGAATCTCGAAAAAATAAAAAAAAACTCTCAAGACAAAGGTATGCCTGCTTTGGCAGGTGCAGTTTACCCGTGTTCCGTGAGCGTTTCGTACATTTATAGGTAAGGTATGCAAAGTACTAAGTGTCTCCTCTCACCTTTAAACTCCAACTCTCAACTGAAACTCCAACTCAATTTTTATTGTATGGTGGGTTTCTTGCCTCAGATCTCAATTTCCTGCCGACTCTCAGGCAATGTTTGGCCATCAAGTGGTGGTATAACAGTATACAGGTGCTACAATAGTAGATGATTGGCATTGTATGGATGTATATCAAGGCAATGACCACTCCCAGCATGATTGTAGGGCCCTCCACCATACTTTTACAGCTCCATGTTGGCAGGTTTCATGCCTCAGATCATGAAAAAATCTCGATTTTCTTGGATGTAGAAAGTAAGTGGTATACCCCTAGATTAGGTTACTTTGGTGCTGGTGATATGAAACGGATACCCAAGTCCAAACATTATCGAGTCATTTTCAATAGTTTGCGGTATGACAAAGTCATTATCTCAGGTTGGGAATGTATAAGGTCATTGGGGAGCTAGATCAGCCCTATGTTGTAATTAATGTCGAATGTTATAGTGATGGTGAAGTGTTATCTGTTCTTGCTCAAAGGATTAAGCAGTTGAATATCATTAAGAAGGATCGCTGTTCAAGATACACATTGTTGTCATGACTAAAGATGATGCTGCTGCCGGTTTGTGAAGCTTTATCAGCTGAAAGTATATCATGCTTAATGCTTACCAGTGATTGTCTTTTCAGAGCAAAAAAGAGGATACGATGCTTGCATGGGAAGAAAGAGACAAGTTATGCATGGTGTCTACTATTGTTGATGGAATAGATAATGGAGCGGTCGAAGATGTCATGTCTTTGTATACAGGGCAAGCTATTCTTTGTTTGACTGATACAATCACTTGGAAGAATCCACCCGGCAAGACAGAATCATGAATATGCAACACTTCACATCTTTGACACTGGATATGATCCGTCAAGATCCAGGGACTTTGAACGTCAACTTAATGATATCAAGGTGAAGAATATGGTGCCCAACCGTACAGATAATACAACCATGGAACAGTTCTAGTATCGAGATCTGTTCAATATACAAGGTTATCAAGACTTCATCAATCAGTTTACCCTACCAGGTAACTCCAATCAGTTTTAATTGTCGCGATTTTTTTTGATTTTTTCCAAAGGATATCGGTACTAGTTCCTCCGTAGAATCCTATGAGAGAATATTCTAACACCATCAAGGATCAAACTCGGCATGGTCACTTTAAGAATAAAAGATCATTTTTGGCGATAACCCCCCATCATCCAGCCTCAACGAACGCCTACTTTGCATCCAGCCGTAGGGGTATGAGATTTGTGGAGCGCTGATCAAGATGCCGCCATTGCAATACTTCTGCAACAATTGCAATTCCTTTATGGTAACTATAGAAGGACTGCCATGTCTTCTCCGGCTAAACGAAAGCGTGACGATTCAACGTCTCCTACACCAACAACACAAGTCTTTAAGTATGAACACTGTGATTTTGATGGCGCACGTGTTGCAAGAATTACATTTCAATCGCCACCCTCTCCAATACAGCGTGGTTTAAAACATTTTGGTTTACCATTACGACGATATAAATATGATAAGATCAAGATGACAATTATTTGCTCCAATTGTAGTAGTATAGCTATTACTAAAGCGTATACACCTACCAAACGTGATAATGTCATCTTCGAAGGAGGTTGTTTGAAACTCCTGGATATAAAGTATTACTCTGATAGACCATCTGGCAAACTTTACTATGTGATTAAATACAACGAACTCCTCAAACAAGTTGATCATCCGGCAACTGAACAATTGAGAAGATTATTGGACGAGAACCCACATAATATTGGTGACCATATATGTCATCTTACTGTGGTTAAAGATATTACACCTCCACCCCAATCATCATCTATCAAGTTGAGGCAGAAGTGTCAATCCCAGCTTTATTTGGAAACTCAAATCAACCTTGCCAACGCTGGATTAAAGACACTCTCCAATAAAGAATATTATAAAGATTATTTTAATAATGAAGAAAAGATGAAGAAGAGTGTTGAGTTTGCTTTTCGGGAGCTGATTGATAGTGCAGAGTTGTTATGTACATATGCAAAACAATTAAAAGATGCCACCCAACGTGGTGAAGAGAAAGAAGAAATTACAATATATCGGGAAGATCTTGTTATAAAGAGAGGATCATATCAATGGGTTACAAATCCGGGCATGGATCCTGATGGACCACGTTTTAAGAAGTTTAATGCCACTCATTGGGGTTCTGTTTTTAAAGGTATTGATTGGTATCGTTGGAAGGGATCTTATAGTCCGCTCGGTACATTCGTCAAAACAGGCACTGGATTCATTATGAAAGGCATCCAATGGAAGAGAGGATGCTTCCCATACGAGACAATGTGGAGGAATCATTCGACTTCTTTTCAACTGAAACATATGCATCTCATCCATGGCATCATCACACTACAACAATTAAAAAGATATACAAAGACTTTGACAAAATCTATACCAACCTCAATAAGTTTTGTAAACAATCATTTGAAACCTGGAATGTGTTTTTGAAACCTGAATGGTTAAGCCTCGAGGATACCTCCCATTAGACGAGTCAATGTCAGATGCTGTGTAGTGCTTGCACTAGAAAAGGCATCAGATTCAATGTATCAGTCAGCAAAACTCCGTGCTCTCATACAACCAATGCAAGGAACTTATTATAGTAAATCATGGGCGGTACAAATGGTTATTAAACATAATCAAAGTAGTAACAATAGTACACAAGCGTCGGTCATTGACGATATGATTACAAACAACCGAATACCAAATACCAGTGCAAAATTATTAGCCAGTCTAGTGAGATCGAAGAAGAAGGGCAAGTTGTTCATTGATGATGAATGGAAAACAATTCGAAACAACCAAAAACGTGGTTTGGCACTAGCTCTTGTCCCTACAACATTCGACACATTCTCCCTTTACAAACCTCCAACACTCATCCATCTTAGCAACTACTTTGGAACAGCCGGACCAGACAAATTAAAGAGTACTCAGAATAAGCACCGGAGCAACTACTGTTCCAGACTTTACTTCTCTCCCAGACAGTTTCCAACTCCTGTCAACTTATCTCAGGCTGTTAGTTGCGATTCGTTCAAATGTCTAAGATCTTACATTGTCGAACAGAGTAAGAAGGAGGGAGAAGTGTCAGGCACCTTGGCAAAGAATGGCAAAAGCGTAAGATTTGCATGCAAGCACAAGAAATGCAAATTTTACTTTGTCTTGAAATGGGATGAAGTTGGATACTATATACACTACCACAAGTACAGTCATGATGATGAGAAAGATTTGTTCTGCTTGGAACATAGTCATTGATAATGTAATCAATTAATGTTAAAGGATACACATTTCTAGATATTTCAATCCAAAATACTTGACACAGCTAGCTAAGTCTGGAGTTGTTTAGCAATTAGCAATATCTTTGTGGTTTCATTATTCGAAATGGATGGTGCATTATATATATAACTGCATCCTGTTAAACGATTGGATTGTGTTGTATCTACTATATCCGATGTTAATAGGTCACTTCTTCTTTCTAAAGTATTCCTTGGCTATCGCCCTATATATTGCTTTATCAGTGTAGCTAAGTTTTTGATATCTGGCTTTGACTTCTCGACGAAAGCCCTCTAGACCTTGACCTTTAGCTGCTGATTGTGGCTGTGGCTTTCTATAAACTTTGGGTTTCATATATATTGGTGCTAGTCTACTACTCTCTTGGCGTTTGTTATACTCGCGAAGCCAATACTTTAAGAAATCATTTACAGTGTCAAATGTTCGATTAATACGATGCTCCTCGCTAACTTGAAATCTGAAAACATCCCAGCCGTCGGAAGTAGACTCTCTGTTATCGTCATTAATAATTTTGTTGATCATCTCATGGTCATTCTCCTTAATCTTATAATTAATTACTGCAATATAGGAATGGCAATTGTGCCTTAAGGCAACCATCTTATTGCTAATTCTTGTCTCGAAGTCATGTTTCCAAATAGCGACATTGCTCAGCAAGTGTAATCCTTCTGATGACAGCACCTTCATACTGAAGAGTTGAGAATGGTATAGTGATATTTTACTTAATGCTACTTATTGATTTGTTGTTCTATCTAATACTAATAGAGACCATTATGATAATATTATGTGTGCAATCAGTGTCAACATCAGTGCATCAATATTACTCTAGTACACGCATAGTCCAATAGTCGATTACTAAGTTAGTACCCAATGTGTATCTGCAGTGTTACAATAGTAGTATGTATCTATACTAAACTAATCAGCATATCAGAGGTTCTGTTATCTGTTGTGGCGTCGTTATGTGAATGTGTGTAACTTCTTTCTATCTTACCACTACCTAACACGGGTAAACTGCCCCCCGCCAGAGTGGGAATCGTTTGTAACAATCAATGCTACCGACAGCTATTATTCTCACACTGCGGAATACAATCAGAAGTTTG
>Ga0214478_100547_pt1 | contig 21800 bp, 20 predicted proteins | sample M1_20Mar14CPVII9_2_FD_178001 | JGI IMG/M metagenome (GOLD analysis project Ga0214478, IMG submission 178001) | Marine eukaryotic communities from Monterey Bay, California, United States - M1_20Mar14CPVII9sort6BwellD7 | ecosystem: Environmental > Aquatic > Marine > Unclassified | place: USA...
GGGCCCTACAATGGTGCTGATAGTGTCCATTGGTCTTTTAGATACATATACATAAAGGAATTACCAATATATAAGAAGGAGAGTGGTTGTCTACCTCCACGTTTAGGTGATACATTGTCGGACAGCCGGTTCGATTTCGAAAATCTGACCCAATCTGAGGCAAGAGAACCGCCAACAAGTGGCCACAAACGTGTGATGGAGGGCCCTACAATGGTGCTGATAGTGTCCATTGGTCTTTTAGATACATATACATAAAGGAATTACCAATATATAAGAAGGAGAGTGGTTGTCTACCTCCACGTTTAGGTGATACATTGTCGGACAGCCGGTTCGATTTCGAAAATCTGACCCAATCTGAGGCAAGAGAACCGCCAACAAGTGGCCACAAACGTGTGATGGAGGGCCATACAATGGTGCTGATAGTGTCCATTGGTCTTCTATATACATATACATTAAGGAATTACCAATATATAAGAAGGAGAGTGGTTGTCTACCTCCACGTTTAGGTGATACATTGTCGGACAGCGGGTTCGATTCCGAAAATCTGACCCAATCTGAGGCAAGAGAACCGCCAACAAGAAGTGGCCACAAACGTGTGATGGAGGGCCCTACAATGGTGCTGATAGTGTCCATTGGTCTTTTAGATACATATACATAAAGGAATTACCAATATATAAGAAGGAGAGTGGTTGTCTACCTCCACGTTTAGGTGATACATTGTCGGACAGCCAGTTTGATTTCGAAAATCTGACCCAATGAAAAATCAGATTGGCAAGAGAACCGCCAACAAGTGGCTGCAAAAGTGTGATGGAGGGCCCTACAATGGTGCTGATAGTGTCCATTGGTCTTCTAGATACATATACATAAAGGAATTACCATCTCGTTATGAATCTAATCAATGCTGATTGATCATTTTATATGAACCTGTGTGATTGCACACCATGACTACATCTTTGTTCACTGAGACATGCTGAATTGGGCGTTTTTTTGGTGTTTTCTTCTATATTCATGATGCATTGGGATGATATTAGTCAAGTTTGTTATTAGAAATAGATAATTGATGTATAGAAAATCATATTTGATTGTTGACTCATCTCCTATACCCTAATATTGAAGTCACTACAGTGGATTTTGTGCCAAAAACTCATGTGGTGTGAAGTTTGTTGTGGCATCAAGTATGTTCTTTCTTGTTTATCGAAACCGACCTTGCCAAGACAGACATTCCAAATGACATTGATAATAAGCAGTCTTTGAGAAACTGTTTAGAGATGGCAGTATTTGCTGGATCTAGTGGTGATATATCCATTGTATGTGGTGCTTCAGAGGGTGACAAAGTCCAAGCAGCCTCTCGGTTAGAAGATGCGGTTAAAGACAAGTTATTAGAGCTAGAAGGTAAAGACAGAACTCAGAAGGGGCAGTATGGCGGAAGCATCCTTGGATTGCATAAACGAATCACTGCATATAAAAAACGAGTAAAGGAAGCAAAGAAGTCGAACCTTCAGCCCGGTAAGATAGCTCTAATTGAATTGAATGAACTACTTGCTTTAGAGGGGCAGTTAGAATCAAGCACGGGTGCATCAGAGGCAAATGGTATTGGGGAAGGAGGTCAAACGACATTGGATAATGTCCCTCGACTTCCTCGTCCACAAACAAAACGGCTTCGCCCCTCCGCCCCAAAGAAGTAATATGTATTGTATTGATCTTTGTCTATGTTAATGTGTCTTAAGGTATAGTTCTGAAGTAAGTTAATATGCAGTATATGTCTGTCAAAGTAGTAGAGTATATTATTATAGTGATAGGATACTCCATGTGGATACCTAAACAGATAAAAGAGCTTTCTTGTAAATGTCGTCGACAATAACTGCTTGAACGGACATATGTATCTGGATACATAAATGTATCCATGTTGGGTATTTAGTCTCAGTTCGCGAACTGGGCGGTATCCGAGTTCACGAACTCTGGCTCACTTATTCGAAAAAAAAATTTACATACTCATACTAATGGAGTGTTTTACTTGTCAAATTCGAGCACGCGGTATCCAAAATCTCAAAAAAAAAAAGTTAATAACTCACATTGCAACAACTCATCACAGCTATCGGCGCCTCCTACAGCTAATAGAGGATATTATCACCGTGACCCGGCGCATATATCAATGATATATAACCCATACTAAATACTGACAAGAAATATCTAGCCAAATCGCCCAATAGATGACGATATTCCACTTCTCCTCCGCTACCCCCTCATCGATAAAATATTGACATACTTGCGAGGATATGCGGCTCGTTGACGGGCTTATTGTCCATCTATCACCGCAGCAATCACCCAGTAGCCGTGAAATGATATGGTTATCGATTAGATACGGCGGTGACGGTGTAGAATGGCGATAATGCGGTCTATGTTAGCCGATACACATCTACTTGTAATTTTGAAAAATGTGCACATGATATGTCAACAACTAATAGACTAGGATTAAGTTTGATGGCAACACAAAATACATTGCAAATCTGTAGTTTAGTATCATATTAATACATTAGAATACTCTTTATTGTTTACTTACTATCATAATGTTTCATTTGTCAGTATCCAGCTTGAATATTGATATCTCAAAGTAGAAACACTGAATATAACCGGACCATTTCGATAGATATAATGTCTCCAATGGTCCAACCATCATATCTCCACCTTCTTATGTATTAGTTGATTGTTGTATTGCATTGGTTTCACTTAGATTCCACCATATTATTACCAAACGTCAATTATATAACCAATCCCCACCTCAACTCAACATACCCAAAACTCCAACATATACTTGATATACTGTCATTCAATAAACTCCACACACCAAAATAACATTCATAACCCATCTAAAATCATTATATTGTCGAGTTGTCAATGGTTATAGTGCCTAATCCCTTAAACAATGGTATTAATACCAAATAAGAGATTGTTGTTGTATATGTTGTGTGTTGATGTGTATTGTGTATTATCCTTCTCCCTCCTCTTTCACAGGCTGAATCATCCGGCAAAACCACAACTAAATCTCAAAAATTGATATGTTGTTGTGTATTATGTATACCCACCCACCTTAATGTCATACACATCACATAATACTGTTGTACTACTTTGGCCGCTACAGATTGCGTTGTGTATTGTTTGTTGCTGATTGAGAATGGACTCCATTAAAGTAACACCAATATTCCAACACTTATACCAGAGTTATAGCATATACCAACCATTGATACATGACCAATCCAACCCATCTCACCCTACTAACTGCAATTGTTGTTACTACCCTAACCAACAACAACAACAACAAAAAATAATTTATACCCACTGCCAATCAAATTATGACCACCCAAACTCTAAGCAACCGATACTAATCTATCTAACAGCCCCTAAACTAATTGCAATTATTTGTTTGGTGTGTGTTGTATTGTTGTATATACCACCCTTAACATTATTAACATATCAAGGTGCACCTTAAAATAAACGACATTTTGATGGCGGCACCTCCGACATATACGCCCCCCAACAACGCAATCTACGTAGACCACGTCATTATATATCATTATTTAATATATCATTATTTATCAGCTTCATCGATTATATTGGTGTTATGGTTGTATATGGTTGTATATTGTTGTATATTATTGCAATAAAGTTATCGTTGTAACGGCTCATTTTGTTAGTAATATACTGTTGGTACATTTGAAGTGGTTCTGGCATTATTCTAAAAGATCCTATCCTCAGCATAAATCAATCCATTATCTATTCTATAATATTAGTATGTACCACATATGTGTTGATATTGGCGGCTTTCTAGAGAGGTAGAGGGGTATAGACATTGAATAGCAAGATCACTATACACTCTAGAGTAGTACGCAAGAGAGGGTATAATACGTATGCTGATGGCCGGCGGGTATAGCTATCTACCTATCGGAGTCGTATATATAACCCTATCCTTACCTCGGATGTACCGTGGTCAACTATCTATCAATCGATAGGAACTACTAAAAAAGGTTAGGACAACGAGCTGAATGGCTGATGCTCAAAATAGTGGACGGCACATAGTAGTACTAATGAAGTTCATTGTTGTCATCACTATTCTATTATTGTGGCCAGTGCAGTGCGTTTTTGCATTCACATCATCATTACAAACTACCCATCAACATTATTCAAATAATATGTCGGCAAGAAGATCAACAGAGGAATGGTTTGTTCAGTACTTAAATTTATCTACATACCATCAGAAGAAGATATACTCACGTTGGCCGGGCGCAATTGATAGTATTGAAAGATTGGGTCGAAAAAGGTTACATAAGTGGTTATCGTTCTTCTTATCATCAGAAGTTGGGATGGACCATAATCAATTGAGGAAACTGATATTAGATCGTCCACAATTGCTATCATACAAATTATCCAACATACAAGCTACAACATCATACTTTCTTGATGAGTTAGGCCTTACATCATACGAGTATACAAAACTACTAAATAAATATCCATCGATATTGATGTATAGTATCGACAATCGACTTCGACCCATTGTTGAGTTCCTTCAAAAGGATTGCGGTGGAGGAGAGACCACATCTTGGAGGAAGATAGTGTACACTTATCCACATATATTTTCTCATAGTATTGAGAAGAGATTACAACCAAAAGTTAAGTTTCTATGCAATGGGAATAATCTCGGTTTAAATAGATCAGAACTGTCACAAGTTGCTTCCCTATTCCCACCATTATTATGGGTGAGTGAAGAGAATACACAGTCCAAACTGGATTTTCTAAGTGATGCATTAGATTTATCCACTACCGAGCTACGAACAATTGTTGTTGCATATCCACAAGTTTTGGGTTTAAGTTTGGATAAGAACTTAAAGCTAAAGACTGAGTTCTTTTTGGATGGTGCATCTTCGAAGAACGATACAACATTCAATTGTGGTTTAAGCAAGAGACAGCTCAAAGAATTTGTGCTTTACCAACCTGCTTTACTGGCCTATAGTTTGGAGAATAGAATCAAACCTCGTATCTCAAGAATGTTGGAGAAGAATATCTATTTGTGAGTATTTATTGTTCATATAAATACATGTATATCATATATCATATATGTGTACATATGAGACTGACACAATTTCCTCATAGTCATTATTGTCCTAGGAATGTAATGAGCTTTACGGATGCTAAGTTTGATACCTGGATGTTAACACAGGAGGCTACTTGGTCTATATCTGAATGAAGTTGAGTTTCATATCTTTTGATAGACGCAAGTACTTCGGTGTTGTGGAATGAGTGACTACACTATTGTCGTCGTCGGCGGCGGAATCACTTTCATAGTCCACTTCTTTGAAGGAGCCAAGCGTTCTATTTCAACAACTGTGTGAAACAACCGTCACACATAAGACGATGACATACTCCAATTACATTGATCGTTTGTTTCATCATCATTTCATTATCATCACAATCACACCGCCCTTTGAGTAAAGGATACCACAAATTAGATGAGTTGGCATCCTTCAATGATTTCAAGTAAAGGGAGATATCTTCCCTGCCTTTCTCCACTTGGTAGAGTCTCCATTGGCTTCTCTGATCATAACACCCAAGTCAAAGTATATTGAGTTCTCATAGATGGCTGAATTATTCAGAGGATCTAAGAATATCTTTGCGAGGCTGTTTACACCAGTGAAGAAAAGAGTAATCAAACCAACACCTACCACGGAGTAGTCCCCTAGACTTGGATATAAAGCCAAAGGCGAGACAACTACAAATGAATCAACGAGTATCTGCACAAATTGTACTAAACAAGGAGCTTCACCGTGAGACCTCATAGTGATAAAATATTTACACCTGCAAATATAACACAATGATCTTACCGTATGCTAGGGGCATTCTCCCCTCAATAAGATTTCCGATGTTTGCATATGCGTTCCGAAGAGACATAAACTCTCTTAACAATGCACTTTTGGTAGCGTTGTCTGCCAATAGCACATTTTCATCCATTGCTTGGTTCGTTCTTATCATCATCCATTCCAGAGGAGCTGAGTGTAACTGCTCATTTGGTATATCCATTGTTAAAAGAATCTTCAACTGATTAGAAGACATCAAACCTCTGCTTTCCATCCGCTTGAGCCCTTCATCTGACATTAGTGAAGAGAATCGTTTTGTCTTGCTAGCCCAAAATAATATATGAAACAATCGTGTACATTGTCCTACCTCCTCAAGAAACTGCTCACTTTCAGTAGTATGTGTACCATCTTGATTTCTTACTACATTCGTTGCTAGGAGCAGATTGAAGCCGCTGATCTTGCCTTGGACTTCTCTCGCTGATCTGTACACTGAATCCCAAAGGTTGAAACACCGATTGACAAAGAAGGTCAAGACAAATGTTGTTAATGTTTTCTGTAGCTCCCAAATAACTTTGATCTCTGATAGATTTCTTATAAATGGCAAATCTTTATCTGGCGGTAGAAGTTCTAATGTGTATATTGATTGATCTGTGCTCAACTTGGCATATACTATAAAGACTGCACATCCCACCATACTTAATAATGTTGTTTCTAATGATATTTCGAGTACTGATAGAGATGTCAAGCAGTATTAGAACAAGCTGTGCATAATACAAATATTGAGACTCAAACACATAATACTCACCAGTGCCTGCAAATCTAGTCCACAGCCATGTCCTTTCAGGATGATAATCAGGTAGAACTTTCCCATCATACAACGCTTGTGTACCTGAAATAGTATTGATTACATCATCAATTGCTTGATTAGGATTGTTTGATGATTGTGACATTGCCGAAGTGAATCACCTGCGATTTCATAATATGCCAGCGTATTGGATTCTACTAATATTGTTGCAGCTCTAGTATCATTGTAAAGTACACCCAATTCTCCAAACATTACACCTTGACCAATGATGCCGTATGGTTCTGGCACTGTAACATTATCTACAAGTATACGACAGCTTCCATCGGCAACTAGGTATACATTGTCACTTCTATCACCCTGCTGAACGATTACATCACCTTGATTAGCAGTCTGTAGTTGAAACGAATCGACCATTTGTTGAAATATATCTTTTGGTATGTCTGCAAATAATGAGTTCAATTGCAATGATTGCTTGATGAAGTTCTCTTCATCAGATGATTTTGATAGCATCGGTAATGGCAAAGTTTGTCTATATAGATTATGTGGTCGAGATACCAGAGAAACAGGACGGAGAAATCCCGCAGCTGATATAGCATAGCACAGAAGGATAATTATCATTCTACTACTCGCCATCATCTTACAATCGTATTGTTTGCAAGTTGCATGTATTGCTAAGCTTTTATTATGGTAGGCGGTGGTCATGTAAGGAGTTCTTTGTGTGTAGAAATCAAAAAGCATACCGCCGCCAGCCACAACACCTATCTCTTACTGTTTATAATATCATCAACTAACTTTGTCATATTGCACGACGCCACCCTCTGCCTAACTTTTTGGTTGATATTAGCTATCATAAGAAATGGACACAAGAAAGGACGAATAAACATGCCAATGAAATCTTATCAAAAATTGCACTCTCATAATTCATAATCTCATCCCTCTCATTTATAATATTGCAATCAAATTATTAATACCCAGGTTCTTATCATCATGCGTATTCTACTTTCCTCTGCAACCATCGCCGCCTCTGCTGCTCTTGTCTCGTCCAGCGATGCCACATTTAAACATGAAGTTGCACCGACAAAAAAGTTAACACAAGATGTGAACAAATCCTACTCCGAATCTTATAATAACCTACGTGGACAACAGAATGAATGTAATACTCATAAAACTATTAGTGGTGCTGTTAAAAAGAGTAATACTGATGTGGGTGTATTAGTAGTAGTAGATTGTGAAGGTGAACAGACGTGCGAATTGGATGAAAATTCATCACTTGGTGGAAGGTGCACCACAACCACAAAATCTTCAGAAGTAGTAGTAGAAGAAGAACAACAACAATTAACAACACCTATAGCACCAGCCTTCCCCATCCGTCGTCAACGTCCATTGATCTTTCAAAAACAATCACGTAAACTTCAAACAACAGACGGTTCTACAGGTAATTTACCGGTAGCAGGAATTGGTGGTGATAATACCACAGACGTATTCGTATGCCCCACAGGATGTCCTCAAGATTTCTGTGATTGTGCCGAGGAAGATGGTGATGCCAAGAAGTGTGCAGCTGAATTACATGGCGTGTGTGAGGCTAATTTACTACCGGCATGCGTGCCTGACAAGTATTTAACATTTTATATTGAAACATACTGTCCATATGCATCGTGTTTAGCCGTGGAGAATAAGATTGCTGAAGAATGTTCCTGTGATTATTATAAGAATTATTGTGAAACATATTATGCGTATGAGGAGAGTATCGAAAAGTGTGCAAGTAAGTGGTATTGTTTTTTTATTATTTGTTTGTGTATTGTTTTGCTAGGAGTCTAACATTATACTTTCTTATTTGCAAAAATATTAAGTTGGAGAGTGCTGTGATACCCAACCTGCTGGGGAGAAGTTTACTTGCATTCCAGCCTTGGCACCCACGGCCTCGCCTACTGGAAGCCCTACGTTGACCGATCGTCCCAGTACAAGTCCCACGGTGAGTTTTCGTATGTTGGATTATTACATATTTATGTTTGGCACATTGCACTCATTATTCATTATTCTTTTATTATCTTTAGGTCACATCCTCGCCCACAGTCTCCTCGGCACCTACGGTTTCTAGTGAGCCCTCGGCTAGCCCCACAATCAGTACTGCTCCTACCATATCAACAGCCCCAACGCCTGTTGCGTCTGATACTCCCTCAGCAAGCCCTACAATTTCATCAGAGGTAAGTCAAACAGCATTAATGATATGTCCAGATTTGTAATTTATGTGAACTTTATCTGATGTGCTAATCCTTATGAATCTTCTGTACTCTATTAGCCAACTATGTCGCCAATTCAGCCAACTGTATCCCCAACGTGAGTTTTTGATATGATTGTATTGGTTTATCTAAGTGTTTACTTGACATTTATCTAACTTTCCCACTATATAAACTCGTTTACTATTTACAGCGTATCACCAACCGATTCACCCACTGACGAGCCCTCAATTGAGCCTTCAACATCTCCAACCATCTCGAGCGCCCCAACCATCTCACACAAACCATCCACAAGTCCAACAGAGACCTCGTCTCCTACCATTTCGTCTGCACCCACTGATGTGCCATCACAATCTCAGGCTCCAACAGTTGCGCCATCAGGGGCTCCAACTTTCTCAGCAGCTCCTACTGTTACCCCAACAACAGCACCCCCTACCGTAAGCCCCACAACAGACGCACCTACAACTGCCACGCCAACTAAGGCCCCAGTTACGCCAATCCCCACTGAAGAACCCGAGCCTATCGAGACACAACCCCCTGTGGCTGAAGTAGTACCCCCACCCACCCCTGGATCTTCTGGTGTAGCTCTCAAGTCTGGTGTAATGGCATCGTTACTTGTGGGTGTTGGTGGAGCGCTGTGGTTGCTTGCCTAGAGGAAGATATTTAGAGAGAGGGTCGATATGAGGGTGTGTGATTGAAAAGGGTAAAGGGTATGATTTAGATCGATATGAGAGATAGATTGATATAGAAAGTGTATGTGATTGTTGAAAGAGATGAAAGAAAAATGCCGAAAAGTTTTGAAAAGAAGGATCTATGAAAGATGCCTGATTGTAAAGATGTAGATGAAGTGAAGCGGAAGAGGAAAGTGCTTATGAGTGATAGAGTGGATAGATTGATTTGTTATTGACATGTTTGTTGTGGTTTATTTGTTTAGAGAAGCTGTTTGCAAGAGCAATCTTATGAGTTGCACAGTGTATAAAAACCTAATAAGTATATCCTTAATACTTATATCTCTTATATCTAGATGAATACATTATATTACTCACAATACTAAGTTGATGAGTTTTGTCTGTTAAGTATATAATTAAAAGATACCTGCAGATTCTCTCATCTCTAAGTATGTTGTTTAAAAAAAGAAAGAAAAAAACCAAGGACAAGGTCCTTGTTATTTGTACCAAAGTAGGAGCACTAAGCAACCAGATCTTGATCAAAGTCCCAATTAATCGGTTCTTCCTCCTCTCCATCCTTTTCTTCTTTCCTCTTATATTCTTCATCTTCAAGTTGTTCGAATTCTTCCAATGATACAAATCGTATTTGTTCATTATTCTGTTCCTCTTCCTCCTCACCCACTTCACCCAATAATACTACATTATCACCTCTAACAACAAATAATCCTAGTTCAATATCAGTCTGATAACATATTGTATTAGATGATGATGGTTTTGATTCTTGAGCCTGACCATCTGTATCATCAATATCTTCAACCTTGGGTTCATTCACATCCTTATCAACTACCAATATTCTACGTTCAGATGTTTCCTGCAATACCATATTCGAGAATTGATCAAATGTACGTAATATACCCACTAAATGTCGACCGTCACGTAATATAACTAGTAGTCGTCGATCTAATTGTTCTACCATTGATGCTGCCCCAGGTAGAAATGCAGGACTGCAATGAAGAGTTCACCATTAGAATGCATAATTTATCAACATAGTTATTAGACACATCTTATGTAAACAAACAAATCTTATGTACACAAACATATCATATGCCTAACTTACAGTTGACCCTGTGGCAAATCATTTCTTGGTGGGTTTTGTGGATTATTCGTGTTGTTATTGTAATTATTGGGAGGATAATTTCCTCCTCTGCCTCTTCCACCATTATTATTGTAATTGCCCCTTCCACTATTATTGTTGTTGTTATAATTGCCTCGTCCACTATTGTTTCCTGATCTGCCTCTGTAATTTCCTCGACCACCAGTATAGTTCCCTCTGCCACCATAATTTCCCCCTCTACCACCAGCAGGTGGCCGATTGTATTGTTGTTGTGGAGGTTGAGTAGGTGCACCTTGGCCTTGTGTTTGTGGAGATAGAGGTGGAAGTGAATTTAATTGCTGTTGTTGATTGTTTGGATTGGACATTATAGATATCGGTGGCAGCGGCGCCGCCACACCCTGCTGGGGTGTAAATCCTGGAGGTAGTGGTGTAGACATACTATTGTAATAGGCCGCTTTATGATGTTCAATGGCGTCCCTGTCGTACAAAGATTATGAGTTCTAGCGGTGACGGCCAGACGAAGAAAATGATATTACACAGGATCTTCAGGAAGGGGAATCATGTTAGAAGCCTCCAAATACGTCACGATATCGATCACTAGATAGATATTAGTTATTGGTTAATAGATCGATCTCTTCTCTTTAATTATGTTCTTAAATAGTGAGTCTTATTTACCTACACGTGAAACCCACCTACAAGCACGTTCTAACACTCCCCCTTGCTTGTAGCTTAGTAGTGATATGTTAATCTCCCACCATCATATACTCATCTTCCCCAACGAGATTACGTATATGTCTCTCAAAATCTTTAGCAGATACATTCTTGGTAAAGATATCCGCTTCGTTGTCTTCTCCTGGCACATGTTTGATGACTATCAAGTTTCTCTCTTTCAACTCTCGTAAGAAATGATGTCTCACATCTACATGTCTCGTTCTACCGCCTACACTCCAACTGTTAGCTATAAATACAGCTCCTTTGTTGTCTATCTCGAGTAGCATAGGAGTTGCAACTTCAGCACCCATAGATGTAACAACATTGTATGTATAGAGCATATCTTGTGCAGCGGTCACGCCCGCTGAACCTTCAGCTTCTGTGACTGATAATGTCACATGCTTCTGTGTATTACTCCTCGCCATAACAGGGCATTCATTAAGATATACTACACATCCTGTGACACTTCGTCTATCGTCCGAGTTGGATGCATAGTTGGAGTCGGATCTTGCTCTGATCACTAGCTTTTGCTTGCTATCCCAAGGAAACTTGGGTTCTAGTAGCCATCCACGATTCTCCGTACTATCTAAGTACCGAAGTAACCGCCACAAAGCCTTCTGGTGTGCTATCCTAGGTGCTGACATATGTCTTGTCAGTTCTCTAACGGCATTTAAGATATCTGGCCTTGAATACTGGCAGATATATAGAGTTGATGCAGTCGCAGATCGAAATACTTTCGCATCCTCGACGCTTAACATTGCTCCTCCATTTGTACTTGAGTCACCTCTCAAAAGTACTTCTCCTGCCGTTGCTGGAGTTAGAGATACTTCTCCTCCCAAAGGTACATCATACTGCTCAGTAAGCTTTTGGATATGGACGGGCTGAGTCATCTTGATAGATCTCGTGCCATACTCGTTGTCAGTCATGCTAATGGCTGTACCGACATACTCCATCATCCTTCCTTCAACTTTGCAATCTAGGGCTTTAGTTAAGCCACTGATGATCAGCTGCACATCTTCTCCTAGGCCTACGATCATTAGATCATCAATCCACGACAGCATTATCACAAGTCTACCTTGAATACGAGTGAAGTACATGCATGGATCAGCCATGGATCTCTCAAGATTGTACTCTAACTCTTTCAACTTGTCGACTAGAGTCTTGTTAAAGCATGCTGCGGCTTGCTTTGTACCATACAATGGCCTTAGCATTTGTAAAACGGCATCCCTTGGATAGTACTGCTCAAATCCTTCTGGCACTTCAATGTACATCTCCTCGCCGTCGTAGAACTTGCCTTGCAAGAATGCGGCTTCAACATCTACTATCCAAGCTTCCCATCCAGGTGAAGCTGCTAGTAAAGTCAGCACGATGCGAATAGTGTTTGCATTTGTAACTGGACTTGATATTGAGTCAGGGTTGTAATGTATTCCCTTTCGCTGCTCAAATCCTCTAGCATTCAACCGTCCTCTACAATCACCATTAGCCTTACGTTTGAAAGCCCACGTAGATGACATTACAATTGCATTCTTTGGAAGCTCCGACCTTTGTACTTCCTTGAGCACTTTGTACTTGTCGAATCTCTTCTTCTCACGCTCGACTTCGGCTATGAACTTCTCTCGCTCAGGATCTGCCATTGCTTGCTTGAAGTTCAATACCTTGAGTTGATCTGTATGTTCAAAGTCACCCTTTGTACCGGCTCCAACGAGTGCAAGCTCAATCGCTTCTTCATCCACAATACTGGATAGCATCACTTCATTGTTGTCTAGCTTTTCCAGCTGAGCTAATTGTAGCATCTCTACTGCTGACAAACTGACGCCATTAGACTCGTCTCGTGCCATCCAGTATGGCTGTCGAGTATGTCTACCTGCTCGAGTCTGCCTTGAGACGAAGGTACTCGTGTTATTAGCTCGAGGTGTGTCTGTACTTGAACCATCGCCTGTTGCACCTGATTCATCATTCCCCCCTGCTACAGGCTCTTCGCCTTCGTCATCAACAATCTCTTCGTCTTCATCTTCACTGCTAACAGGAATGGCCTCATCGCCTACTTCAGTGGTTGGAGTTTCTTCCTCTTCTTCCACCATCGACGTCTCATCTTGAGTATCATCATCTTCTGCCTCTGACTCGTCAGAGAGATCAAAGAGTTGTTCTTGTGCACTTGAGGGCTCATAGAACATTCGCTTAAGCCAGATAACATCTCGTGTATTGACTATTCCATTCGTATTGGGATTGTACATCTTGACACCATCTTTTTCACGACCCGAGTATCCAACAAACAACATTGTGGTACCTCGATTGCCAGACTTGCCATTCTTTCCTTCTTTCACGACTCCAGCTTCACCAAATATACGAAGCTTACTCGCCCAGTTAGGATTTGATCCATACACATGCTCGTCTCGAGTGGCTAACTTGCCATTGATCATGATTGGTACAAGTCCATCTAGTAGAGTGGCAAGAGTAAGAGCTTGTATGCTAAGCTTGCCTCTAACCTCATCCGGTAAGTTGGCCTGGTTCATCATAGCTCGTGCTCTTCCAGATATAGTTGTGAACGATGTCTCGGCTCGACTGTTGTGTTGTGGGGTATTACGAGATGTATACTCGATATCCAAAGGCTCGAGTGTTGGCGCTAATGCCACACTCTTCACCTTCTTCTCAAGCTTGATATTCTCTCCCCCTGGATCCATTCGTAGTCTCCTGATACTAATACCTCGCTTGGTGAGTTCAGTAAACAACACACAAGCTGGATCAACCATACCACTCTTCGTAAGGGTAAAGATACTCCACTTCTTGCCACTGGCTTCATCAGTTATGATACACCATCGATTGCAGCTAACCTTCGCCTCACCTCCGCTGACAAGCTTGACAGTAACCTTGGTTAGGTCGAGATTAAGAAGGCCACCAACAACAGTTTGTTTGGGCCTATCACTCTGCTTGCTTACATTCTTCTGCTTGGCCTTTGCTAGTGCACAACTTTCACACGGCTTGAGTGTACCACGACTGATTGTCATTCCCAACTGACGAGCTACAGTACGACTATCTGCCTCGTTGATATGGCCAAGTTTGCTATGCAAATCTACAATGTTTATCTTCTTGATCCTCTTGCTACCGTCGCTAGAGGTTTGTCTTACACTGTTGTTTGCTGCTGAAATCTCAGAACTACGCCTGTCGAACTTGCATGCATATATTGCACCCTTGGTTGTCTTGATGATTGTATCAAACTTGATTTGATAACTTCCCTTCTCAACTACAATACTCGTATCATCCCCCGAGATGATTCTCCAATCTTGCATTAGGAGCTTCGTCAGACTCAATAGATTGAAGTTGAATCGTGAGCTGTAACTCACATCCTTCAGAATTGCTGTAATGCCAATCTCGCCATTGCAATCTACAAATCTACCTGCCAAGTCAACAGTATTCTCAGCTCTCGTAGCACTTCCAGCTTGTCCAAAACTTGAACAGCCAGATCTTCTGATGTTTGTAGCACCTACTAGACTAAACGTTGAATGACTAGACGCTCCAGTATCACATATGAATAGACTCTCGTCTCTCATCAATCGTCTAACACCTGAACTCTCGCCAAGCGCGAGTACTACTTCTGCTACGCTTCTTTCCCTGACGAGGTGAGGAGGTACATATGTCCCATGATCATCATTCGCTTGCCAAAACTGGGACTTTATAGTTGGCAAGCGAGACAAAAATCCTGATCCAAATTAGATAGCATCACTTCGGTCTCTTCAGTTTCAACACTTGAAGTAGCGACCTCGTTCTTCTTCCTCCAGCTTTCTGGAGCTAACTCGGGATGCAATTTCCAGCATTTTTCTTCTTTATGCCTACCACCACATGCATTACATTTAGGACGACCACGATTGGATGTAGTGTCACTATTGCCTTTGGCAGCGGCTTTGGCAGCCTCGGAATCCTTCTTCTTGAACTGGCAATTAGCCTCTTTATGATTCTTTCTACCACAGTAGCCACATCCATCATCTTCCTCATCTCCAGCGGCGAGTGAAACTTCCTTCTCACTCTTTGAGGTGGCACCTTTGGCCTTGACTATACGTTGCACATCATTGATGTCATTGCACACAGTCTCGAGACTATCAGGACACGAGGTATCTTTCAAATGATCAAGTAAGATCTTGCCATATGTTGAAGAATTCAATTTCTTTGCCATGATAGTAATAAGCTCTGTCTGAGTCTTGGTCACATCGTACTCGGCTAGCACTGATGTAACATCATCATTGTACTGTTCAGCATTTCGGAAAGGAATCTTCTCTAGCTCTGCATCGAGTTCAATAACAGCGGAAGCATCCTTTGGCATGTTCTTTCCACGCAACTTGTCCATTATCTCATACGCTTTCCCATCTGGATAATCGGATGACTTCATACTCTTGATAACAGCCATTGCACTATTGCTCTTGATTGCAAGTACCAACAATGATACCACTTTCTTGTTCAACTTGTATAAGTCAGCCTTCGCCTTATCATCGGCATTTGTCAGATCTAATGCTGCATACTCAGCGTGAGTCGGTAATGTTCGCATTGCAACTGCATCTAAAGCATCACCATCTCCTTTAACATTCACGACTGCTTGAAATTGTTCAAACCAAATGTTAAACTTGTCTTTATCGCCATTCCATGCTGGAATGGACGTAGTAATCTTTGTATCATCACTCATATTAAGTGGTTATTTGACTAGCAATGGCTTAGTCTTGTATCTCCTTGCGAGATGTTTTCAACGACTGGTTACGGAAACTGTCGAAGTCTTGTGAATATGTTGTCTTGACGAGTTCTTCTAACTTCGTCAACCTTGTTATCAACAGTAATTTCACTTCTAAAGTTTGTGTTATTTGTTGGCCTTATCTCAACAGTAATTAACACACCAATGACGAGTTCTTCTAACTCTGTCAAGTCTTGCAAACGACGAGTTCTTCTAACTTCTGTCTTTGCGAATTTCAATTCTCAATTCTATATAACGATTAACAAAGTAACGTTAAGGGCCTCTTCTAGTTACTTCGAAGTATGTTAGAAGCCTCCAAATACGTCACGATATCGATCACTAGATAGATATTAGTTATTGGTTAATAGATCGATCTCTTCTCTTTAATTATGTTCTTAAATAGTGAGTCTTATTTACCTACACGTGAAACCCACCTACAAGCACGTTCTAACAAATCAATGAGTGTACGATATAGTTATTAAAAACCCCTGGTCTATATCACTGCAGTGGACGGGGCATTTCAAGTTTCAAGCATTGAGGTGAAAGGAATACAACCTTCCATTGGTGGATTGCGACAGAAATGTCGAGATGAGCGAGTCCCAGGGCCATTACGATGATACTATTCTAGGCTCTTACTTGCATTAAAAATGTCCTCATACATGTCAGTGACAACATTACCTCTAGTTTTGATTGTATTTACTAGCATGCTCATTATTTGCCGGATGGCAAAACCAAATATCCCCCTTACTTGCCAAGTTACCAGCCCAGACAATAATTGCCCCTCGCTCACCCCATCATATCTCCCTCCCCACCACAATACACATACTCTACACATTAAATTGTTTTAAATATCATCAAAATCAATACCAATATCATCATCATCTCCATCACCGGCCATGGCTTGATCAACAGCAGTTTCATTAATACGTGCCGTTTCTGGTAATTCACCATATTGTTTTAAATTTCTTGCCTCATCAGCTGAATATTTGTGTAATATATCCACCTTTTCATCTTGAAAGTCACGCTTACCCACCAATACAATATCACCAGCGGTTACCCATACCTTCTTACGCATCTTACCACGAATATGACCTAAACGTGTAACTCCGTCGTAACAGAAACATTCACATCGACCATTACCAAGCATTCGTACTACCTGGGCATATTCTTGTCCTTCTTCTTTGAATTCTAATTCACGTTTAGATTCTTCTCCATCTCCCTTTCCTCTTCTTCGGTTTTTACCTCCCTTTCCTATTATAAAAGTGTATTATAGGTATATTGTTTAATGATTGTGTTGTTTATTTGTATGTTGCCATGTTGGTTAATATCCGATATCCACAGAGTTTACAGCCGAACGATATCGATATGTTGCAGTAGATACAGTAACAATATAGCACAAAGAGATGAATACAATAAGAAGGGCGTTAATATCAATTGCAGTTAGTTAGGTGTACCATCTTAATGACAATTTTCACTTACCCTTTGGTTTCGGCATAATTGTTCTATTATCCTCTGTGTATAAATCGCCGACAAACTAATAAGTACTTATTTCAGATTATATATCGCTGTATAAGAAGATGCTGGACAAGTTAGTTGCTGAATTAGACGCCGCTGTTTCTAAGTAGAATCGATTGGCTGAGGGAACAAAGTGAAAAATGAGAGTTTAGCGATCGAACGATCTATTTTGTTACTGCAGTAGTAGGTGCCGTGGCCGTGGAGAGAAGAACGAGGAGGTAGCGGCGTAGAATAGCCTAGCTGGGGCATTTACTGTCTTCACTCTCCGATTATTATGGTGAGTAGATTCAGGGTAGAAGGGCGCAGAGTATACATTTATTTGCATAATAAAGAGATGCCAATTATTTTGCTTCGTCATATTTTCTAACTAAACATACTACTTCTTTATAATATGCAATATGAATGTACAGTCCTCCAAAGCTATTACCAAGTCTTCACCAGCGGGTAGAAAGAAGCCTTTATCATCCAAAAAGTCCGCTCCGCTTGTGAGTATGTGTATGAATAATATAATAGTCGCAATAATTGCTCATCTTACAAACTCTTGGTACTAGTACCAATCTAACTTTTCACAAAATTGCTTATCATTGGTATGTTTTCTAACTCTTCAATTGTTATCTTCTAATATTAGGAGCTTACCGAGGATCAAAAGAATGAAATCCGCGAGGCATTTGATTTGTTCGACACAGATGGTTCTGGGACAATCGATGCTAAGGAGTTGAAGGTAGCCATGAGGGCACTCGGCTTTGAACCAAGTAAGGAGGAGATTCGAAAGTTAATCTCACAAATTGACAAGGATAAGGATGGGAATGTTGACTTCTCGGAATTCCTAACTATGATGACTATGAAAATGGGTGAGCGTGATAGCAAGGAGGAGATGGTGAAAGCATTTCGTCTCTTTGATGATGATGAAAGTGGTAAAATTTCATTCCGTAACTTGAAAAGAGTTGCAATGGAGCTAGGAGAGTCTATCACCGATGAGGAGTTGCAGGAGATGATTGATGAGGCTGACAGGAAAGTCCGAGTTGTACATCTTTTGATTTCCTTTGCAAATTTACTAACAGAAGTTATATCATCTCTCTCCTTCACATATTCATATATCTAACGTCAACTTCAGGGATGGCGATGGTGAGGTTTCTCAGTCTGATTTCATTCGCATCATGGAGAAGACAAACTTGTTCTAGATTGTTGGTCTATGCTTCTACCACAAATTTAATTCATTTATACATATACTCTACATTGAGTTACAACAATGCGACAAGATGTGCACTGTGAAAGATATTATTTACTTTAGCTGCCCATCGGACTACACTAAATTGGAATAACATATACAGTTTTACAGTAAGATCTTTTTCTTTACTGATTACTACTTATATTAAACAGTTATAACTCTTCAGTCCCTACTTCGTCATCAAAAGATGGCCCAACACTCAACCAATGATTGTATAAATCATCTCCACTTGTAAGAGTTACCATTTTTGGAGATAGATGTGGGCCGATTGCTGGGTTCTCGCACTTGACAGCCCCTTTTGAATAATCAGTTGGCTTTCCTACCAGCTCACATTTGCCCACATCTATCAATGGCTCTGGAGTATTCTCTGGATTCTCCTTCTGATACCATTGTGGGTCACCAATTGGTCGGTAATGTGTAAATATGTTTGCATAATATCCACCAGCCAATGGACTGGAAGAAAGGAGAGAGATGATAGGAACTCCTGTTAGATGTGGGTTGTAAAGGCAATCAAATAAAGGCAAACCAAGTTCAAACGAAGTAGTATCCCCAAGACTTCAAGAGTTAACCACACGAGTACATAATAAAACAACACAAACGCTGACTTTCCTGTTGCGTCCATGTAGCGCCTTTGCACTTTCATAATATACTATATCTCCGGGCTTCATTACCACTTCATGTAGTCGATCGGCATGGTCGTATACTTCAACTGTCCAGGGTTGAGTGAGATTTCCTTGAGCGATATTGACGATGAGACTAACCGCATGAGTTGTAATACGATCAACATGGGTCAAAAGCCTTGCTCCAGCTTCGTATTGTCTTATGCCATACATATCAGTCTGTTCAATCTCAACACCGACCCATTCCTGCACTACATCTTTTAATCTAACTTGCCACTGTGCTTTTAGATCCCATGGTATCTGAATGAAGTTGCAGTCTGACTCCCAATAGTTGACATACACTCCCTTACTGTCCCATTCTTCCATCAACCGATGTGGTGGGTCACGATTATTATAATAGTATGATCTCATTGAACCAAATACATCATTTGGAAGTCTACCAGTTGCAAATCCAAGTGAACTAAATGTTCTCTTGACTTGCAAATGTTTACTCCACTCTCCACCCATCGTACGACGAACCTGCTCTCTAATATCTCTATTTTGATGACGATTGACATGATTGTAAATACCAATAACACCAGTAAACTCAACAGTAACATCTAACAAATCCTCTTTTGTATCAGGATCTTCAGCAACAAATCTATGCCCAACAAAAGTATGAATAAATCTAGTATTCTTTTCCATCCTTTCCAGTGGATATAAGTATTGCTTATTCCCATCATTATTAACCCAATTTAATGATACAACATTTTTGCTGTAGTTGATAAAACCAAACTCAACTCTACCACATGATAATGAGGATACGAAGGAAGGGAATGTTGAATGATCATTATTCTCAGTAGGATTCCAATAACTTTCAGGTATTGGATATGCTACTAATGATTTATCAACTCCACGATCTAGACATACAGCTGGACATTGTAATATATCTGTAATTGTTGAGTCAGGTATTTTATCAGCAAAAAAGACAGTAGCTGCATCACCTTCCATTGCAATCGGTATATGTTGGTATAAATCAGGGCCATCGGGCAATACTTTTTCAATCAATGATGAACACGAGGCTGGATATGCAAGTATATGAGAGGCTAAATGATCATTTTCATCATATGGTAGATCATCTAAGTTGGATATGATTTTATATTCACTTTTCTTCGCAGATGTTTGCAATGGATATGCAATTAATACCACCTGAATGACCGCTATTGCAAGATGATAAGATAACATTGTTTACAAGCAATAAACTGCAATAGATGAATGTGCTAGTAATATTTACACAAAGCTCACTGTTTCGCCCAACAGATTGATTGATATTATTATCTAGGCCGATCTACCTTGATCAGCAACTGGCAACTCGGCAACTCGGAAACACTTATGCCCTATTTTTGAAGGTCTTCATTTATTATTTCTTAGGTAAACCTACATTCGAACAAAACTGGATCTACACCATCATCATCTCTTTCAAACAATACCGAATCATTGACACTTCCTCTAAGTAGTGTGGTTATACTAACATATCGTACTATGATTGTACAGTGTGTCGCCCGGAGTGCTCGTAGGGCATTCAATAGAAGAGCTGTCGCGGCGACGTCAAGTGGAATTTGCAATACCTCCTATCTACGACTTGTGGGAACTCAAACATCAACACCTATACGACGAGATTTCTCTAATGATACTACCAAATCATCACCTTGGGCAAAGTTTCCACAGGCACCGCCTGATCCAATCATTGGTCTTACAGAGGTAAGTAGTCATGAGCATATGATATGAACATACCTATGATATGAACATATGATATGAACATATGATATGAACATATGATATGAACATATATGAAATATGATATGTCACAAAGTATCGTTAGTATTGCTGTTGATTTTGATGACCTCATAATATATCTCCCCCCCTCTCTCCACAGGCATACTTAAACGATGATTTCCCTAATAAGGTGAACGTTGGTGTGGGTGCATATCGATGTGATTTAGGAAAACCATTCGTATTGCCCGTTGTTCGAGAGGCGGAGAGTGAACTTGTTGCAGACGAGTTAGATCATGAATATTCAGGTATTGCTGGTTGTGCTAAATTTATAAAACATGCCTTGACCTTTGCATATGGCGATAATTGTGTTCCTTTACAAGAGAAGCGTATTGCCGGTGTTCAAACATTGAGCGGTACGGGCGGTCTTCGTATATTTGGCGAAGTATTGCGTCAATTTGGCCACAAAGAGATATATGTACCAAATCCTACATGGGGAAATCATATTCCAATCTTTACAAATGCTGGACTTGAAGTTAAGAAGTATAGCTACTATGATAATGCAAGTTGCAGTTTGGATTTCGATAATT
>Ga0214478_100548_pt1 | contig 21780 bp, 20 predicted proteins | sample M1_20Mar14CPVII9_2_FD_178001 | JGI IMG/M metagenome (GOLD analysis project Ga0214478, IMG submission 178001) | Marine eukaryotic communities from Monterey Bay, California, United States - M1_20Mar14CPVII9sort6BwellD7 | ecosystem: Environmental > Aquatic > Marine > Unclassified | place: USA...
GCGAAAGGCTTTGCGGCGACCCGCCTCGATGACGTGGCCAAACGCGCCGGAGTGGCCAAGGGCACGATCTATCTGCACTTCAAGGACAAGGAAGCGTTGTTTCAGGAACTGGTGCGCACGGCGCTCGGTCCGTTGATCGTGCGGATTTCGAATCCGCCGATTGGCGTGGGCGGAGGATCGGCACGCGCGGCGATGGAGGCTTTGGCCGAGACGTTCGCCCGCGAAGTGATCGGCACGCGCCGCGCAGACATTGTCAGGATGATAATTTCCGAAGGGACACGCTTTCCGCAACTCGCTGACTTCTATTACCGCGAGGTGATCGCGCACGGCATCGCCGGGATGCGCAAGCTGATCCAGTATGGAATCGCGCGCGGCGAAATTCGCAATCCGGGGCTGGCGGATTTTCCGCAGCTTCTGGTCGGACCGATGATTGTGACCGTGATCTGGCAAGGCCTTTTCGGCAAGCACGCGCCGCTCGACGTTGCCGCGATGCTGCGTGTTCATCTCGATTTGATTTTTGACGAGGGGAGAGCGACATGATTGCGTCGCGAAACGTCGCGCGGACTCTCGTGCTGTTGCTCGCCACGGCTTCCCTGTCCGGATGCTGGGATTCCAAAAGTCGCGGTTATCAGGGATGGGTCGAAGCCGACTTGATCTTCGTCAGCCCGGATGAGCAGGGACGCGTCGTCAAGCTCAACGTCCGTGAGGGTGATCATGTCGAGGTGGGTGCGCCGCTCTATGCGGTCGATGACGATCTTCAGCAGGCCGATTTGAACCAGAGCAACGCGACGCTCGCCAACGCTAAACAAGCTTATGACCGCGCGGCAACCCTGAGCAAGACCGGCTCCGGGACGCAGGCGAATTACGATGCGGCGCTGGCGAACCTTCGTGTTGCTGAAGCGCGGGTGAACACATCGCAGACCAAGCTGGAACGTCGGCGCATGAAGGCACCTATTGCCGGCACCATTCAGCAGATTTACTTCCGCGAGGGCGAAACCGTTGCGGCGCAACGCCCGGTGATCTCGATCCTGCCGCCCGGTAACATGAAGGCACGCTTCTTTGTGCCGGAGCCCGAACTGCCGAAGCTAAAGGTCGGTGACGAGGTGCGGGTGACGTGCGATGGCTGCCCCAGCGACATCACGGCGAAGATCTACTTCATCGCCACCACGGCGGAGTATACGCCGCCGGTGATCTACAGCCTCGATGAACGATCGAAGCTGGTCTATCTGATCCAGGCGCGGCCGAACAAACCGGACAGTCTGCGCGTTGGACAGCCGGTCAGCATCTTTACCAATGGCACGACACCGTGAGCATCGCCACCGCACAATCCGATATCGCGATTGAGGTCCATGGCCTGTCGAAGTCGTTCAACGGCCGCGAGGTGGTGCATGACCTGTCGATGCAGGTTAAGCGCGGATCGATCTACGGGTTTCTCGGTCCCAACGGCTCGGGAAAGACCACGACGATCCGGATGCTCTGCGGCCTGCTGACGCCGGACAGCGGCGAGGGAACCTGCCTCGGCTACGACATCCGGCGCGATGCCGACAAGATCAAGCGGCGCGTTGGCTATATGACGCAGCGCTTCAGTCTCTACCAGGACTTGTCGGTTCGCGAGAATCTCGAATTCGTCGCGCGGCTTTACGGCGTGCCCGATCCGCGCGGGGCCGCACGCGAGATGATCGGGCGCATCGGGCTGACGGGACGTGAGGAACAGCTCGCCGGTGAACTCTCCGGCGGCTGGAAACAGCGGCTCGCGCTGGGGGCTTGCACATTGCCGAGTCCACAGTTGCTGCTGCTGGATGAGCCGACTGCCGGTGTCGATCCCAAGGCGCGGCGCGAATTCTGGAACGAAATTCATGCGCTTGCGGCCGAAGGGCTGACTGTGCTCGTTTCGACCCATTACATGGATGAAGCGGAGCGCTGCCACGAGATCGCATACATTGCCTACGGAAATCTTCTGGTGCACGGCTCTGTCGAGGAGGTCATCGCGAATTCGGCGTTGACGACCTATACCGTGACAGGCGAGGGGCTGAACAAGCTTACGGCCGACCTGACCGGCAAGCCCGGCATCGATATGGTTGCGCCGTTCGGCACCAGCCTTCATGTTTCAGGGCGTGATGTTGCGGCCCTTGAAAACACAATCGCGCCGTACAAATCCCGTGGCGATACCGCATGGCATAAATCCGAACCGTCGCTCGAAGATGTTTTCATCGAACTGATGGGACGCGCGAAGGATAACTTCCAATGAGCGCAGCCGACACGAACAATGGCGGCGCACGGGGCTTCGGGCAGCGCACCTACGCTATGCTGGTGAAGGAGTTCCTTCAGCTGCGCCGCGATCGTGTTTCGTTCGCAATGATCGTGATGTTGCCGATCATGCAGCTCCTGCTTTTCGGCTATGCCATCAACACCACACCGCGCAATTTGCCCACGGCGGTTCTGTTGCAGGAGGACAGCGATCTCGGCCGCTCGATCCTCAAGGCGCTTCAGAATACGGCTTACTTCCGCTTTACCCGCGAGGTTCACACCGTTGCCGAGTTCGACAGCTTGCTGGAATCCGGCAAGGTGTTGTTCGGCGTCGAAGTCCCGCGTGGTTTCGAGCGCGGGGTTCGCCGTGGCGACAAGCCGGCACTGCTTGTCGCGGCGGATGCGACCGACCCGGTGGCTTCAGGATCGGCGCTTGGTGCGCTGGGGCAGGTCGTGCAATCGGCGCTCAAGCACGATCTGCAGGTGGGTGATCCGCCCGAGATGCCGTTCGAGATCCGCGCCCATGCGCGCTACAATCCGGCAGCGGAGTCGCGGCTGAACATTGTGCCGGGGCTGGTCGGAACAATCCTGACCATGACCATGCTGATCTTCACCGCGCTGTCCGTCACCCGCGAAATCGAACGCGGCACCATGGAAAATCTGCTGGCGATGCCGATCACTCCGGTGGAGGTGATGCTTGGAAAAATCATTCCCTACGTGCTGGTCGGATTTCTGCAGGCGACGATCATCATCGGCATCGGCTTCTTCCTGTTCCGGGTCCCGATCCTGGGCAGCCTGACTATGCTGGCTGCGCTCTCGACGCTATTTATCGCAGCCAATCTGTCGATTGGTTACACGTTCTCGACCATCGCGCAGAACCAGCTTCAGGCCATGCAGATGTCGATGATGTTCTTTCTGCCGAACATCCTTCTGTCCGGCTTCATGTTTCCGTTCGCGGGGATGCCGGTGTGGGCGCAGTGGATCGGCGAGGCGCTCCCGCTCACTCATTACATCCGCATCGTCCGCGCGATCATGCTCAAGGGCGCATCGCTGCAAAACCTGCAGTACGACGCTATCGCGCTGTTCGTGCTGGTGCTGGTTGCGATGACCATCGCGGTAAGCCGATTCAGGCGGACGCTGGATTGAGCGTGACCCGCTGTCCCGTATCCCGGATCATGGAATGCAGATGCTGCGGGACGGGTTATAGGCTGATCGTCTTATGCGGTCGCTGCTTTCGGCTCGCTCCGAAGCATCATCACCGCCGCCGCGATCAGGCAGAGGATGCCTGCCGCAAAGAACGCCGGCAGATAGCTTTCATACAGGGTTCGCGTCAGTCCGGCACCAAACGCGGCGGTTGCCGACCCAAGCTGATGGCCGACGAAAACCCAGCCGAACACCATCGCAGCGCGCTCCGGTCCGAAGTGCTTGGCGGTCAGCTTGACGGTGGGCGGCACCGTGGCGATCCAGTCGAGTCCGTAAAACACCGCGAACAGCGACAGTCCGTAAAACGAGAAGTCCGTGAACGGCAGGAACACCAGCGAAAGGCCGCGCAGACCATAGTACCAGAACAGCAGCCAGCGATTGCTGTACCGGTCGGAAAGCCAGCCGGACGCAATGGTGCCGACGAAATCGAAAATGCCCATGGCGGCGAGCAGGCTTGCGGATGTTGTCGCGGGGATTCCAAAATCGGCGCACATCGGTATGAGATGGGTCTGGACCAGCCCATTGGTGCTCGCGCCGCAGACGAAGAACGTCCCGAACAGAATCCAGAACACACGGGTCTTCGACGCATCGCGTAGTGCCGTGAAAGCCGCCGAGATGATTGAGGTCGCGGGTGGGGTTACGGGAACGGGCGCGGTGCCGTCATCGCCAACAGGCCGCAGTCCGAGGTCCGATGGCCGGTCACTCAGGAACAGCAACACCATTGCGGCGGCGACAGCGAGCATCACGCACATCGTGCCGAGAGCGATGCGCCAGCCGAATGCTTCGGTCAGGTAGGCCATGACGGGAAGGAAGATCAGCTGTCCCGTGGCGACGCTGGCGGCCAGAATTCCGACGACCAGCCCCCGGTGCGCGACGAACCAGCGCGTCGCGACTGTTGCGCCGAGAACCATCGCCGTCATGCCGGTCCCGAATCCGACGACGAAGCCCCACAGCGCGATCAGGTGCCAGGCCTGGGTCATGGCGAGAGATGCGAGCAGGCCGATCGTGATGATCGTCAGCGCCGACATCACCACGTTGCGCAGTCCAAAGCGCACCATCAGCGCCGCGGCAAAGGGAGCCATCAGCCCGAACAGCAGCAAGCGAATCGACAATGCCGACGAAATCTGCGTGGTGCTCCAGCCGAATTCTTTCTCCAGCGGCAGGATGAAGACGCCAGGGGCGCCGACGGAAGCCGAACTGACAAGAGCGGTGAAGAACGTCACTGCGACCATGACCCAGCCGTAGTGAATGCCTCGAGCGGCGAGGCGAGCGGAAACCCATGCGGAAATCATCGCGTATCCTGGTGAAAATCGGAAACAGGCTTTATAGTATGATGACAATCATACTATTCAATCTTTCGTGTTTTATACTTTCGATATCGCCCGGGACCGGTCTGCTATCGGCGCGTGAGCAGACCGACGCGCCCATAGAGACCAGAGCGATGGCTATTGTCCTCAACATAGCCCGCGCCGAGCGACCACTCAAACGCTGCAAACTTCAGTGACGTCAGATGAGCGCCGATCCGGTATTGTCGGTAGACTTCGTCACCTGATGTTTCCGCCTCCGGACCGGTCCAGAAGCGATCCATGACACGCCAGCCAGCGGCTCCACGGACGCCGAAGCTGCTGCCGATGGTTGAACCCGAGATCGATGACGCCAGCATGAGCGATGTCGTCGGTTCCCACCACAGATCGGCGGCGACGCGGACGCCCGCATGATTGCCACGCAGGCTGTTGCCCGGATCGTCCGGCGACAGGCGGTGGTTCTGAAGATCGAGACCGGCGAAAAGCTTGATTTCGAAGTCGCTCCGCTTGATCCGCCAGCCGGGGAGAGCCGATGCGAGGAGGCTGGTGCCGCGGATACTGGTGCTGCCTGCAAGATAACGATAGCTGCCTTCGGCCAGCAACAGCTTGAGAGTGAAACCGTCCTCGTTCAGGCCCCGCGGCGCCCATTGAACGCCGCCATAGAACGAGCCGCCGCTGCGCCAGAGATCGAAGCCGCTGAAATAGAGAAACTTCTCGGGATATGCGCCGCCGCTGGTTGGCTCGAGGAAGGCAGGGGATCGGTCTGGTGACTGGCAACAGTTGGAGAGCCTCCGCTAAACAGCGCGGCGGCGACGCAAAACGCGTACACCCATCCTACGCAACGCATGGAGCCCCCGAGCCCCGGACATTCCTACGTAAAAATACTCAGGAATTAGAGCCTTGAACTTGGCGTTCGTCTAGCGAACGAGCCGGGAACGCGAGGCGAACAGGTGCGGAAGATTTGGGGGCCCTGTGGATAACTCAGACCTGCGGCGCGACCAGATCTTCGATCTTCACGTCTTCACGATCCTTGATGATCTCGGCGATGAACTTGCGGTGGCAGACGTTGTGATCGCGCTCATAGCACAGGATGCAGACCGGCCCGGCCTTCATCACCAGCGCCGCCAGTTCGTCCATTTCCCCCCGCGCCTGCGGCGTTTTCAGGTGAGCATGATAGATCTTCGATAATGCCTTCATGTCGCCGCTGCGCGCAGCCAGGCGGCCATCCTTCGGCGTGCCGAGACCCCGAAGATGGATGTATGAGATGCCGCGTTCGTCGAGGCCTGCGGCGAGCTGGGATTTGGAAAAGCCCGGCCGCCGCGACGATGCGATTGCGCGCACATCGACCAGCAGTTTCACACCGGCACGCTGCAGTTCGTCGAGCACGGCCTTCGCTGGCGTTTGTTCGTAGCCGATGGTGAAAAGCTTCTTGGCCCTGGCCATTCTGTCTCCGGCGCTTGCTGACTAACGCGGCTGTGAGTTCATTTCACCCGTTCGATCAATTCCATCGCCCCGGCGGGTGCCCGGATCTTTCCTTCGTGGATCACATAGGCGAACACATCGCGGGGTTCTTTCTTCGCAGGCGTCTTGTCGGCGCGGGCGAGGTCGGTGGGTTCGCCGCCTTGCGCCCACAGTGTCAGCCGCTTTGCCCATTCATCCAACTCCTTGGGAGGGTAGGCGGTCTTGACCGTATCCTTGCCGGTTTGAAGCCGGACATAAACGAAATCGGAGGTTATGTCGGAGATTGCTGGATATTTCGCATGATCGGCGTATACCACCGCGACGTTATGCTTGCGCAGCAGCGCGATGAATGATGGCGTGCAGAAACTGTCGTTTCGCACTTCGACCACATGGCGCAGGGCGAGTCCGTCGAACTTGCGTGGCAGTAGTTCGAGAAAGGCGCCGAAGTCGGTTTCGTCGAATTTCTTGGTCGGCGCGAACTGCCACAGCACCGGCCCGAGCCGGTCGCCCATTTCCGTGACGCCGGAATCATAGAAGCGTTTGATGGAATCGCCTGCTTCCGCCAGCATGCGGCGGTTGGTCGCGAAGCGTGGTCCCTTGACGGAAAACACGAAACCGTCCGGCACCTCGCTGGCCCACTTGCGGAAGCTTTCAGGCTTCTGCGACCCGTAATAGGTGCCGTTGATCTCGATCGAGGTCAGCTTGGAAGCGGCGTAGGGGAGCTCTTTCGCCTGGGTCAGCTTTTCGGGATAGAATACCCCCCGCCACGGCGCGAATGTCCAGCCGCCGATCCCGATGTGGATTTGACCTGATTTTTTCGCCATTTCTTGCTTCCCTTGAGGCCCCTTGCGGAACGCTGGTCCCGTACCTATCTAGTTTCTACCGGCGATGTTGCAGCTACGCTCCGTCGCCGGGACGACCACGAGAAGATACCGTGAGAGGTTGAGCGCGCCGGATGTACGCGCGGCCTTGATTCTCTCGCCGGTTTCCCTCCGTGGTCGTTGGCATTTCTGGCCCCATCAACACCTGCCGCCACCCGGTTTCCCGATATTATCGCATCGAAATCGCGTCCCGGCAGGCGTCTTGGCATCGTCCGGCACCCCGGATATACGCATGCCCCATGACTGAGGCCATCTCACCCGGGGCGGCACCTGCGCGTCAACTATGCGTCGTGGTGCCAACTTTCAAAGAGCGCGATAACGTTCCCAAGCTTTTCTCAAAGCTGGACGCCGCGCTGTCCGGCATTTCATGGGAAGTCATCTTCGTTGATGACAATTCGCCGGACGGGACGTGGGAGGTCGCGCGACAACTGGCCCAGACCGATCCGCGGGTTCGGTGCATTCGCCGCATCGGCCGGCGCGGGCTGTCCGGCGCCTGCATCGAGGGAATTCTGGCTTCCAGCGCGCCGTATGTCGCCGTCATGGACGCCGACCTTCAGCACGACGAAACCCAGTTGCCGAAAATGCTCGCGCTGCTGCAATCGGGCGAGGCTGAACTCGCTGTCGGCAGCCGCTACGTCAGCGGCGGCGACACCGGAAGCTTCGGCAGCACGCGCCTCGGCGGCAGCGTGTTTGCGACCAATATTGCGAAGAAGCTGCTGCATATCGAGATCGCCGATCCGATGAGCGGCTTTTTCATGCTTCGCCGCGATCGCTTCGAGCAACTCGCACCAGCTCTGTCGGTGCAGGGCTTCAAGATCCTGCTGGACATCGTGGCGACTGCGGGCGGAAAACTCCGTGCCGTCGAGGTGCCGTATTCCTTCGGGGCGCGGCTCCACGGCGAGAGCAAACTGGATTCGATGGTCGTGCTGGATTTCCTTGGCCTTGTCCTTGCCAAGCTGACCGGCGATCTGGTGTCGCTTCGGTTCCTGCTGTTCGCGCTGGTCGGTGGGATCGGCCTCGGCGTGCATCTTGTCACGCTTTATACCGCGATCGGACTCAGTGTTCCCTTCGCCGAGGCGCAGGGCCTCGCTGCTTTCGTCGCGATGACCGGAAACTTTCTTCTGAATAACCGGCTGACCTACCGGGATCAGCGTTTGAAGGGCTTCGCTCTCATTCGCGGCCTGATGCTGTTCTATCTGGTCTGCAGCGTCGGTCTGCTCGCCAATGTCGGCGTCGCCGCGACCGTCTTCGATCAGAAGCCGATCTGGTGGCTCGCGGGCGCAGCTGGCGCGCTGATGGGCGTGGTCTGGAATTACGGCGTCTCCAGTCTCTTCGTTTGGCGCGCAAAATGATTTCCTCCGAGACGAGGCTCATACGCGGGACCGTTGTCACCGTAGCCGCGCTGGTGGTGCTTCGTCTGATCGCGGCAGCGTTTACGCAGCTGACGTTCGACGAAGCCTATTACTGGACGTGGGCCAAGCATCTGGCGGGCGGATATTACGATCATCCGCCGATGGTCGCCGTGGTGATCCGTCTCGGCACGATGATTGCGGGTGATACCGTGTTCGGTGTGCGGGTGGTCTCGATCCTGCTCGGGCTGCCGATGAGCTGGGCGGTCTATCGTGCCGCCAGGATAGTGTTTGATGACGCCCGGATCGCGGCGGCGGCGACGATCTTTCTCAACGCAATGCTGATGGCCTCGGTCGGCACCACCGTTGTGACGCCGGACGCGCCACTGATGGTGGCCTCAAGTTTCGTTCTCTATTTTCTCGCCAAGGTCTGGCAGACCGGGCGCGGCGCGTGGTGGCTTGCGGTTGGTACAGCGGTGGGAGCCGCGCTGCTGTCGAAGTACACCGCGCTGTTTTTCGGCGCGCAAATATTGCTCTGGCTTTTACTGGTCAAGGATCAGCGCCGCTGGCTGGCGTCGCCATGGCCTTATCTTGGCGGCATCGTCGCATTCGCGATCTTCTCGCCGGTGATCCTCTGGAATGCCGATCACCAATGGGTGTCGTTCATCAAGCAACTCGGCCGTGCGCGCGTCGAGGGCCTGACGCTCAAATATCTCGGCGAGATGATCCCGACGCAGTTCGCTTTCGCGACCCCGTCGGTCTTCATTCTCGGCGTCTTTGGCCTTTATGCGCTGGCGCGGGCGAGGGCGGCCCATGCCGCAGGCGCTACGCTCATCAACGTCAGCGTCTGGGTGATCTTTCTCTATTTCGCCTGGCATTCGCTGCACAGCCGCGTCGAGGCCAACTGGCTCGGACCGGTCTATCCGGCGTTCGCCATCGCCGCCGCATATGCCGCTTGGGGCACGACATGGAATCCGCGTGAGCAGCGCACGATGAACTGGTCGCGCCGCCTGGCGCTGCCAATCGGTGTCGCGCTGTTCGTTGTGCTGATCGTCCAGGCCAACACGGGCGTGTTCACGGGATTTCGCCGCGACGCAACGGTGCGCAGCGTGGGCGTCGGCTGGCCGGTGCTCGCCGGGGAGATCGAGGCGATCCGTGTCGCGCACGGCGCGAACTGCGTGCTGACGGCGGACTACGGCACCACGTCGTTCCTGATGTTCTATCTGCCGAAGGGCACTTGCGTCGCCCAGTTCCAGCAGCGTTATCGCTGGACCTTCATGAATGAACCGGACGCGGGTCTGCTCAAGGGCAAAGCGCTCCTGATCGGCCCGGCGGGCGCAAGTCCTGCGTATCTTGCCGGGTATGCGCGCGTCGAAAACCTCGCCGTACTGACTCGCAAACGCAGCGGTGTCGCGATCGAGACTTACGCGGTGGACTTGCTCGACGGCGCAAAGGGCGACGTCCTCATCCGCTCCCCGCCGCCGGGGTTCAGCGAGCCGCGATAACCGGCCGGATGGAACCCGTTGGTCTGCCTTACATCTGCCGGGACTTAATCCGCATTTAACTAAATGCCGCCTTAATGCCGCTCTGCACCTTTGCGAGATGTCGCGTGGGGAACTCCAAGCTCCGCACGGCAACTGACGCTGGCCCGCTTTCGCATGCGCCGTTCGCGCATGAACCGCCGAATGCAGCCGGTAGGACAAGGTGGGATTGTTCTGGATGCAAGGCGTATGAGTACCAGTTCTGTTGCGCGTACCGGCTACACGGCCCACCACGGACGTTCCTCGCGGACTTCCAGCCCTCTGAATATCGCCGGCGGCGCAGCGATTGCGTTCGTGACCCTGGCATGCGGCTGGACGCTCTACAGCAACGTGTTCGGCAGCAATCCGTTCGGAACGGGTATCGATGCGCCGGTCACCGAGCGGCGTGTGGTCTTCGTTGCCGCGCGTCCCGGTCTCGACCAGCAGGCGTTCGCCGATCGCTTCACCGCGCTGACAGTGACTGCTGCCGCCGATGAACCGCCGGCGCTCACTGTTGAGCAGAAGAACTACGCCGCGCTGATGGACGTGACCCATTCGCTCGGCGCCCCGCCGGTGATGTTCAAGCCGACGGTTGTCGCTGCCCCTGATACTCCGAAGCCCGCGCCGTCGCGGGCCGAAATCGCCAGCGCGCCCGATGTTGCGCTTCCGCCGACGCCGCCTCCGCGCGTCGCCAGCGTGCCGCTTCCCGCATCGCGTCCGGCCGATTTCAAGTTCGCGCAAAGCCGCGTCAAGCCCGGCCACTCCGAAATGGTGGAGCGGGCCAAGAACGCCGCGCTCGCGGCGATGGCCAGCAAGACACCGAGCCTGTTCGACAAGCTGTTCGGCCGCACGACGCCCGGTCCCGTTCTCGCCTATGCCGGCTCCGACGGCGGCGTGATGAACGACGGCACCTCGGTCACGCCCGGCGGATCGAGCGAGGACGACAAGCTGACCGCGATCTACGATATCACCGCGCGCACGGTCTACATGCCGAACGGCACCAAGCTGGAAGCGCATTCCGGTCTCGGCGCCAAGATGGACGATCCGCGTTACGTCCATGTCCGCATGCACGGCGCGACACCGCCGCACATCTACACGATCAAGCCGCGCGAGGCGCTGTTTCACGGCGTGGCGGCGCTGCGGCTGACGCCGGTGGGCGGCGAGGGCGCAATCCACGGCCGCACCGGACTGCTTGCTCATACTTATATGCTGGGACCGAACGGCGATTCCAACGGCTGCGTGTCGTTCAAGGACTACAACGCATTCCTGAAGGCGTATCATAACGGCGAAGTGAAGCGCCTGGTCGTCGTCGCCAGCATGTAAGTTATCGATTCACTCGAGCAGTTCACCTCGCCCCGTTCTTACGGGGAGAGGTCGCGAGCGGAGCGAGCGGGTGAGGGGCATCCAGTCTCTCGCGTGCCAGCCCCTCACCCGAAAACTTCGCTGTGCTCAGTTTTCGACCTCTCCCCGCGAGCGGGGCGAGGTGAAGATCCCTCGCATTCCAGATCCACCGGTTCAAACAGCCCGCGCGCCTGGGGCTTGCCCCGTTCGCGCCTGAAAAACCGCGCCGATGGTCGCGCGCCATCGCCCCTGTTGTTATGACGGCGCGGGGGCGCCCGAATTCCTCGTTTCCTCCGCCCTCAAATGAGGGCGCGCGGAACGCCGGATGCGCAAGCGCATCCGCAGCCTCGTGTGCAAAGGTGGAAAGCACACGAGTGTAGTCACCACGGTTGCGCCGGAGGCATCCGGCGTCCCGCACGCGGTGGTGCTCCGGCTTGCTTCGTGCTCTCCCCGGTGAACGCCCGTGGGCTGTCACCGTCGTCTCCGCGGTACTTTTCGCCTCCGGTCGGAGGTGAAAAGAGCAGGCCGGATTTCGCAGGACCACACGACTTGGGCCGGCGCGGAATACATTGTCATGCGATGTGTTGCCACCCCGCAAGCCAACGCACAGCGTGGTCCGTCTTGCGCTCGCGACGATGGCTCACACGCCCTCTGTACGAGGAACGCACCCTGCTACCGCCGTTCGCGCCTGACGCTGCCGCGCCACCGCATCCCGCCCCGCGTATCGTGACGATCGCGAGCCGCCCCTCAATGGTGAGGCGGGACGAGAAGGAATATAGTCCTATTGCGGGAATCGTCAAGGCCCTGTGTAAGTAGGTCCCTGTCTATTTGAGAAGTTAGCAATGACTGATACTCGCAAAATAATAAGGGTATTTCTCGCGTCACCCGGTGACCTTCAGGATGAGCGAAGAACTGCAAAAGCAGTCGTGGAGGAATTCAACAAACTTTGGGCCGACGCGATGGGTTATCATGTCGAGCTCATTGGTTGGGAGGATACGATCTCTCAATATGGACGGCCTCAGGGCATTATCAACCAAGACCTTGAAAGGTGTGAACTTGTAATCGGCATGATGTGGAAACGCTGGGGTACTCCGCCCGGCAAGACCAATACATTTACATCAGGCTTTGAGGAGGAATTTGAAACCTCAATTGCAAGTCGCCGAACCAAGGGGCGGCCGGAAATGGCGTTGTTCTTTAAGGATATCGACAAGGAGCTTTTGCGCGATCCGGGGGAAGAACTGAAAAAGGTCGTCGCCTTCAAAGAAAGAATTATCGCTGAGAAAGAGATATTCTTCGAACCATTTGGTGGTGTGGGTGATTTTGAAGGCAAAATCCGTAGCTGCATCACGGCATATATTCAAAAGCTTCGGGCCGCGGAAACGGAAAAGATTGCTAGCGAAACGCAGGCAACGCCAACGGAAGCAAAGCCCGCAGTTGAAGCCGATTCAAAATCAAAAAAGACAACGCCCCTTTCACCGCAAGGAACAGCTTTTCTGAGAGAATTTATCATCTCTACAGAAGAAGACTCTAGTGATGCCTACGGCCCTGTAGAAGTCGCAAGATTCAGATTGTTGGCTAGCGCACTGAGCAAACAAGGTAACGATGACAATACCATCGGAGCGCATGATGCGAACCTTCTCTATGGGAGCCGGTTGAGCCTAGATCTCGGGGATAGTGAAAAGAGATCTCTTCTAGCAGCCGGAATAAGCCATTATTCTTCCGAGAATATTCCTTTGTGGTTTTGGTATGCAGCGGTCGAGGGATTCCGGAGAAAGCTACTCGGATTTTATTCTGTTTTCGGACAACCGCGACGGCAGGCAGAAGCGTTGGAGGCGATGCGCCTTACTCACGAGTCCTTGCCTGTATCAAAGGATTTTGAACGCAACGTTTTTCTTGATGACTGGTTCGCTGAGGGGGCAGACGAGACTCTTAAAGTAGCGGCTCTAAGCTATCTAGCCGATTGCGGCGTCATTGAAGACTTGCCATACCTAAAAAAGGAGTTTGATCTAGGAAATTACCAGACGCGAAGCGCGTCTGGTAACGCAATTGTCCGTATCAATTTGCGCCAAGGCAAAACACAAGCAATAGCTGCTCTCTATGATCTGCAACTGGATTCTATTGGGGATGAATTAGTTGAAGAGTTGTTTAGTAATGCCGACCAACTTGCAGAGAGTGTTTTGGTCGGGGGGCTTTCGCATCGAAGTAAATCTGTTCGCCAAACTACTCTCCGTCTTTTGAAAGAGCGCGGAAAGATTGACCCCCAACAAGCAGAGCAGTTGCTGGGGGATTCGGACGCGGACGTTCGTTATGAAGCTATCTCGGCACTTACCGCTTTGGGGCGCGTTTTCACAAACGAGCAGGTGAAGAGTTTGCTAGTCAGGCCTACGTCGGCTTCTGCGAGTCTGTTGGGCTTTTCAGGCATTAATACAGGTGAGGCTGTATGGACGAAGTTTCGTCAAGCAACTATCCTCGAAGTCGGATTCGGAACTGGAGGGCTTAGCTGTTGCCGCTTCAATTTTTGATCAAGACGCGAGGCTTGCTTTATTTGAGCGGCATTTTGTTAGTCGAAAAGGCGCGCTTGAGAAGCTTATTCGTGATCGTTTCAGTGCGGATTTTGAAGAGAAGTTTAACACTATGGCGGGTCGTTACGGAAGCGACCATCAATTAGTCAAAGATACCAAGGGATTGAAGGATCATTTAACAAGGGGATTTACTCGCAGAGCACTAGATATCTTTTGCCAAGAGGGAAGCCCAAAAGATTTGGCGCTGGTTCGCGATGCTCTTAACGGCGATTTTGTGGGATACTCAAACCTCGACGTTGATTATCTGCGAAGACATGGCGAATGGCAGGATATCCCGCTCATTATAGCCGCCGTGGGACGCGGTGAATATGGCGTTTCCATATCGGCTAATAGCCATGTTAAATATGAGAATGCTGCGCGTGCAATCTACGCAATGGCTAAAGATCGCCTGTCTGAACTACTAGACTTGCCAATGCCAAATCTCTTGTTGGTGAGGCTAATCTTGGAGGCTTCAGATAGCACTTTCCGGGCTCTGAGCGATTCTCAGTTGCAGAAATTTCTTCATTTTGAAGATGATAGTGTTCGTAAAGCCTGCGCACTGCGCTCTGTTAAAACGCTTCCAAAGCGTCGAGTTTGCAGCCTATTGAATGGCTATCTATCGGGTAATGAACTTCGATACTACAATGTAATTCATTGGCTCGATCTTGGCGCCTCTGCGCCAAAGGATATCGCCCAACGAACTGCAACTAACGCTTTAAGAGAAAGCTGGAACCCGCGACGCATTAAACGATTCCGCTAACGTTGTAATGAGCGCAGCTCGATCCCAACAAAACCCCCGGCATCGCTGCCGGGGGTTTTGTATTCTGATACCTGCTTGAAGCAGAGTGGACTTAGAAATCCATGCCGCCCGCCGCCACCTGCTTCGCCCTTCTTGGGGGCTTCGGCGATCATGGCTTGGGTGATGATCAGGAGTGCTGCAACCGAAGCTGCATCATGAAAAAGGCTCGGCAATCAGCCGAGCCTTCGCCATCAATCGACTTCGACAGAAGTTACTTCTGCTGCTCGGGCTTGGCGTCGCCCTTGTTGTCCTGATTCTGCTGAGGCGTCGCAGGTGTGGCCTGGGCCGGTGCGACAGCAGGCTTCGGAGTATCGGCAGCGACGGCTGGTGAATTCGACATTGAATTATCCTTTAAGACACACCTGAAGAAGTCCTCAGGCGTTGACTCAAGGTGGCCACCAATCCGCCAGTTACAACGTCACCGCTGCCTTATTCGCGCGAATTACTGCGATCTACCGATAATAAACCGATGGCTATCCGCGCCGGAAAGGCGCACAGTCAACTCATGCTAAACTATCGCGTTGTCGCGGAGCGCCTCTCATGACCATGAGAACGCGGCGGGAGACGGTCACCTTCAAACATCCGGTGCGTATCAACGGTATTGAACGCCTGCTTCCGGCTGGTGCCTACGAAGTGGTGACCGACGAGGAAATGATCGAAGGTCTTTCCTTTCCGAGCTTCCGGCGTGTCGCCACCATGATCATGGTGCCCGGCGCGCCGCCGCACCGTCACTCGATGGAAATGCTCGCGATCAGCTCGATCGATCTGGCCGACGCGCAGCATCGCGACGCGGTGGCGCCAAATGTCTGACGATCCCGTCGAACTCGATTCCCGTCGCGGCATGGCCGCGCAAAAGGCGACAGGGCTGCGGCGGATTCTTGCTGAGGCCGAGGCCCACGCGGCTATCTTGCGCGAGCGGCAGCTTCAGATTGAGAGAGAGCTGCTCGACACGCCGGTGACGTCCTGGCCCGAAGCGGCGGCGAAGGCACGTTATGTTCTGAATCTCTATTACGCGACGCTGGGTGCGCAGGACTCGCACCACCGTGATCTCGTCGCCTCGGTCCTCAAGGACTTCGCGAGGCTCGACAGCGAAAGCTGACACCGTTTTGCTGTTCGATTGTTTTCCGCGAACGATTGATCCTGAAGCTTCATTGAGACGTTCGGCGGGAACGGGAGGACTATGCATGCTTGATATGACAACGAAAGAGCTGTCGTCGCGGCACGTCAAGGCAGAAGAGGCGCTTCGGCTTGGCGTCGTTTCGGGATGGTACACCACCAAGATGAGCGGCGCTTTCGTCACCGGTCCGCATGCCACCCACGCCGAGGCTCTGCTCAAGATCGCCGAATTGAGGCCGCCAGTTCCGCCCGCTCCAAAGCGCAAATTGTGAGGCGCAGCTGCAACATAGGGATGATCCATGAGTCCTGTGAGATATCTCGCGCCGCTGCGTGACGTCGAGAACGAAAACGACCAGCTTCGGCAACTGCTCATTCAGGCAGGTGTCGAAGCCCACGCCCATGTTGTCGCCGCAAAACTTCAGACCGTGCTGATCGGCGAACTTCATCACCGGGTGAAGAATATGCTGGCGATTGCCTCCGCGATCGCCTCGCAAAGCCTGCGCGGCGCGACCAGCATCGAGGCGGCGGAGAAAACCATCGCCAGCCGCCTGGCCGCACTCGGGATTTCCCACGATCTTCTCATTCGCGAGAGCTGGACCGGGGCGGGCTGCCGGACGCTGATCGAAAACGCGATCCTCGCGTTCCAGACCGAAGGGCTGGCGCAGTTCACGATCACCGGCGAGAACATCGCCGTGTCGTCGGGACCCGCCGTCGGGCTGTCGATGGTGATCCATGAACTCAGCACCAACGCGCTGAAATACGGCGCGCTGTCGGTGCCCGGCGGCCGCGTCTCGATCACGTGGTCGGTTGATGACGAGGCGGAGCGCTTCAATCTCGAGTGGAAGGAAAGCGGCGGTCCGGCTGTTGTCGAGCCGAAGCAGAAGAGTTTCGGCAGCCGGTTCATCGAGCAGGCGCTGCCCGGCCAGCTTCACGGCGAGGCGCGGCTGATCTTCGATCCGGCCGGTCTCATTTGCCACGTCAACATTCCGATAAGTTCGTTGCAGGAGCCGGTGATCGCACTCAGGTAATTGCGGTCGGACAACAAGCCCGACCCTGGTGCCGGGGTTTTGCATCGTGTTGCGAGCGAGATTCCCACCGTCATAGCGCGTCGAAGACGCGCGTAAACGCGCTGATGGCGCTGCAACGCGCCCGGAATGACGAAGCCGGGCAAACAAAAAGGGCGCGGTTTGCACCGCGCCCTTGGTATTCGTAACTGCCTGAGTGGCTGGATCAGAAGTCCATGCCGCCCATGCCGCCGCCCGGAGGCATGCCGCCGCCGCCTGCGCCGCCCTTCTTGGGGACTTCGGCGATCATGGCTTCGGTGGTGATCAGGAGAGCCGCAACCGAAGCTGCGTTCTGGATCGCCGCACGAACGACCTTGGTCGGGTCGATGATGCCCTTGGAGACGAGGTTGCCGTATTCGCCGTTCTGCGAGTCGAAGCCGTAGGAATACTGCTCCTTCTCGAGCACCTTGCCGACGATGACCGAGCCGTCTTCGCCTGCGTTGATGGCGATCTGGCGGGCCGGAGCGGAGAGCGCCTTGCGGACGATCTCGACGCCGGTCTTCTGGTCGTCGTTCGCGGTCTTGATGCGCTTGAGCTGCTCGGAAGCGCGCAGCAGGGCGACGCCGCCGCCCGGCACGATGCCTTCTTCAACCGCCGCACGGGTCGCATGCATCGCGTCATCAACGCGGTCCTTGCGCTCCTTCACCTCAACCTCGGTCGCGCCGCCGACGCGGATCACCGCGACGCCGCCTGCGAGCTTGGCCAGACGTTCCTGGAGCTTCTCGCGGTCGTAGTCCGAAGTGGTCTCTTCGATCTGCGCCTTGATCTGGTTCACGCGCGCCTCGATGTCGGCCTTCTTGCCGGCGCCGTTGACGATGGTGGTGTTTTCCTTGTCGATCATCACCTTCTTGGCGCGGCCCAGCATCTGCAGGGTCACGTTTTCAAGCTTGATGCCGAGGTCTTCCGAGATCGCCTGGCCGCCGGTCAGGATCGCGATGTCCTGCAGCATGGCCTTGCGGCGGTCGCCGAAGCCCGGAGCCTTCACAGCGGCAACCTTGAGGCCGCCGCGGAGACGGTTGACGACGAGGGTGGCGAGAGCTTCGCCTTCGACGTCTTCAGCAACGATGACGAGCGGCTTGCCGGTCTGCACGACGGCTTCCAGCAGCGGAAGCAGTTCGTTCAGCGAGGAGAGCTTCTTCTCGTTGATGAGGATGTAGGCGTCGTCGAATTCAACGCGCATCTTGTCGGCGTTGGTGACGAAGTAGGGGGAGATGTAGCCGCGGTCGAACTGCATGCCTTCGACGACGTCCAGTTCGGTCTCGAGCGACTTGGCTTCTTCAACCGTGATGACGCCCTCGTTGCCGACCTTCTTCATCGCGTCGGCGAGGAACTTGCCGATTTCGGCGTCGCCGTTGGCCGAGATGGTGCCGACCTGGGCGATTTCCTCGTTCGAGGTGACCTTCTTGGAGTTCTTCACGAGGTCTGCAACGACCGCTTCGACCGCGAGGTCGATACCGCGCTTCAGATCCATCGGGTTCATGCCGGCGGCAACTGCCTTGGCGCCTTCCTTGACAATGGCTGCGGCCAGAACGGTCGCGGTGGTGGTGCCGTCGCCGGCAGCGTCCGCCGACTTCGAGGCCACTTCACGGACCATCTGCGCGCCCATGTTCTCGAACTTGTCTTCAAGTTCGATGTCCTTGGCGACGGTGACGCCGTCCTTGGTGATGCGCGGAGCGCCGAACGACTTGTCGAGGACGACGTTGCGGCCCTTCGGACCGAGCGTCACCTTGACGGCGTTGGCGAGGATGTCGACGCCGCGCAACATCTTGTCGCGGGCTTCAACGCCGAATTTGACTTCTTTGGCTGACATATTGGATTTCCTCGAGATTTCAGGAAGATTTGGAATTTCAGATCAGAGAGGGCGCTCTTAAGCGGCCTTCTTCTTCGACGACGAGGTGTCGGTGATGACGCCCATGATGTCGCTTTCCTTCATGATCAGGACTTCCTGGCCGTCGATCTTGACCTCGGTGCCGGACCACTTGCCGAACAGGACGATGTCGCCGACCTTCAGGTCGATCGGGATCAGCTTGCCGGCCTCGTCGCGGCCGCCCGGTCCAACCGAGAGAATCTCGCCCTGCGAGGGCTTCTCTTTGGCGCTGTCCGGAATGATGATGCCGCCAGCAGTCTTCTCTTCGGCGTCGATACGCTTGACCACGACGCGGTCGTGAAGCGGACGGAATTTCATGCAGTCCTCCTAATGTATTGATAATGCTTGGTTTTGCGAATTAGCAGTCTTGGTGAGCGAGTGCTACCAAGGACTGTATCGGACATAGGCCCATGGCTGGCGCCGGGCAAGGGTCTGTAGCAGAAAAATTGGCAGTCTGACGGGGCGGCTGCCAATTTTTGCGGGATCGTTAATGCGGGGGCGGCCCGTTTCCGGGCGGTGGCGACGGAGGCTGAGGTGGGAGCTTCCCGGCCTCTCGCCTGCGCTTGCTGACAATGTCCAGCTCCGCCCGGGGCGCGACCTCGGCCGGCATCGGCTTGTCGTTTTTCCAGGCCATGGCGCGGGCCGCCTGCAACGCCAGGAATCCAAAGGTGCGCACCGCCGCCCACATGATCCATCGGGTGAAAAAGCCGACGCCGGACACTTCCATCGCTTCGTAAAAGATCGCATCGGCGCGTTGTCTCGTCGGCGCCTCCGGGTGCGGCTGCGTGCCGGGTCGCAGCTCGTTATAGAGGTAGTCGTGGACCACGGCGGCGCGGCTGTAGCGGCCCCACGTCGGCAGGAACGACTGGAAGAGACGCGGGATCGATGCGCCGTCGGTCTCGAACAGCTTGTGCACCTCGATGACGTGGCCGGAGTTTTCCTCGCCGACCTCGTAGACCAGCGGCTGTTCAAGTCGCCACGTCCGGTAATCGACATCAAGCTGCGTGATGGTGAGTTCGCCGGTGAAACGGCTCATGACCCCGCTCCGTATTAACGAGAAGCGAGACTCGCACGGGCGCGGCGCGCTGTCAGCAGCGCCTTTGTCAGCAGTCGCGGTGTCATGCTGCTAGTGCCTTGAAAGGCAACACTTTATTTAACATTTAAGCTTGTGATGAAGCTTCGTATTGCGTCAGATTCTCAGACAGCGCGTTTGTTCGCGACGTGGAATCCGGTTCGCGACTTTCGCGCTCAACAGAGCCTTTTCCGGCGAAGTGGACGTCCGGTTCGCCGCCAGAAAATGCTCCCGAAAGTGGGTGCGAGCGCGTTCGACAAAACCGGTTGCCACGATATTTGCCGATCGCCTCCGAACATCTTTGTTGGTCGCGTTTTCTACGACGAGCCGGAAGGCCACCTCGTCGGAAAACGCTCTAAGGAGGTTCTGATGGTCCCGAATGCTACCGTTCCTCAAGGCGCTGTCTCTGAGGACTTCAAGCGGCAACTCGCCGGATACGGCCTGACGACGGCCGAAATTCTCTACCGGCGCCCCGATCACCGCTGGCTGCTGCAATCCTACGTCTGGCAGAACTACGACCTGTTCCCGAAATTTCCGGCGCTGCAGGATTTCCTGACGTTCTGGCAGAACAAGCTGGAAGGGCCGCTGGTCTCGGTGACCGTCGCGCATTCCAAGCTGATCAAGCCGGCGGAGATCAAGGCGATCGACGGCATGTTCCGGCTGCACTAGACGCGCTGGATTTTTCGAAGGGCTTGCCGGTGCGCATTGTCCGCGCGGCGGGCAATGGCTAGTCTTCCCGGGCCACGCTGCGACACATGCGGCGGGTCAAGACAGGGAGGCCGCGCATGGCCACAACAAGATCGGCCACAACAAAATCGGCTAAAACAAAATCGGCTAAAACAAAATCGGCGAAAGCGAAGTCTGCAAAGGCGAAATCAGCGGCGCGATCCGTTGCGCTGAAAAAGTCCACGCAGCGCAAGAAGGCCGCCGTATCCACATCCCGCACCAAGGCCAAGCCGGGCAAGCCGCGTGCATCGGCCGCGCGACGCGCAGCGCCAAAACCAGCGCGCCCGAAGCAGCGCTTCGTGGTCAGTCATCATCGCGAAGACGATTTCAAGGCCGACGGCCTGAGGGCCTATGCCGAATATCGTGATCTTGGGATCGCGAAGGGCACCCACGGTCTGGCGCGGGCGCATGTGATCCGCCTGATCGGACCGTGCGATCCGAAGGAAGTCTCGAAGCTGCATTTCCACGGCGTCGAGTTTCAGATGGTCTATGTGCTTAAAGGCTGGGTGAAGACCTATCTCGAAGGTCAGGGCGAGATCTTGATGCGCGAAGGCAGTTGCTGGACGCAGCCGCCGCGTATCAAACATCTGATCCGCGACTACTCGGACGATTGCGAATTGCTGGAAGTGATCTTGCCGGCGGATTTCGAAACGGTCGAATTGACCGCGTAGAACGCGATACGTCCGATTGCCGCAGGGACGTGCGAACCCGCATCCCATGTCGTAAGTATCGGCGATGTTCGATCAATACCTTCGCGCCTGGAATCTGATTCCCGACGGTGCTCCCCTCATAACGCGCGCGTCCTGTTGCCGGTCCGGCAAAACGGCGCGGCAGCGATGCTGAAAATTGCCGATCACGACGACGAGCGGATCGGCGGTTCGGTGATGCAGTGGTGGAACGGCGAGGGGGCGGCGCGGGTGCTGGCCCGCGACGGCGTTGCCGTTCTGCTCGAACGCGCGGAAGGCCCGGCGTCGCTCGCCGTGATGTCCCGCACGGGACGCGACGACGAGGCCTGCGCGATTCTCTGCACCGTCGCCGCGCGACTGCATGGGCATCGGTCAAATCCGCCGCCGAATCTCGTGCCGCTGGTGCAATGGTTTCGCGATCTCGAACCCGCCGTGGCAAAGCACGGCGGCATTCTTGCGAAATCCGCGGAAGCCGCGCGAATGCTGCTGGCCGAACCGCGCGATGTCTGCGTTCTGCATGGCGACCTGCACCATAATAATGTGCTGGATTTCGGTCAGCGCGGGTGGCTTGCTATCGATCCCA
>Ga0214478_100549_pt1 | contig 21749 bp, 15 predicted proteins | sample M1_20Mar14CPVII9_2_FD_178001 | JGI IMG/M metagenome (GOLD analysis project Ga0214478, IMG submission 178001) | Marine eukaryotic communities from Monterey Bay, California, United States - M1_20Mar14CPVII9sort6BwellD7 | ecosystem: Environmental > Aquatic > Marine > Unclassified | place: USA...
TCCTCCCTTCTTGGCTTGCTTTGTACAACCTTCTTGGCTGCATATATTCTTTCCACCATGCTCTCTACTACACCTCCCATTCCCAGCTGCCTTGCGTGTACACCCTTGAACAGAACACTCTACATGAGCAGTCTTCTCTTTAACTTTTGCGAACGGATCCTTTTTGTGCCTTTTACAAACTCCTCCCTTGTGAGCAGCTTTTGTACATCCGTCATGACTGCAATAACTGTATCCATTATGCTTCCTACACTTTCCACTATCCTTAGCTGTACGACCACATCCCTCAACAGAACATATTCCACGGATAGCCTTTTGAACAATTACAGACTCTGTATGGCTGCAGCATACTCCTCCCTTTTGAGCAGCTTTTGTGCATCCATCATGACTGCAAAGATCGTATCCATTATGTTCTGTTCTACACTTTCCATTCCCAGCTGCTTTACGACCACATCCATCAACAGAACATAACTTATGAGCAGCCTTTTCAACGGCATTACTCTCTTCTACTTCCCTTGGCGGAGCCTTACGCTTCTTCTTGACACTTTGAGACTTGGTATTGGACTTCTTGGCACTTGCGGGGAGATGAGACGAGCGGCGTTTGGATGGTGATACCGCCTCATTCTCTTGCCTCGCCACAACCAAGTCAAATCTACCGTCCGTGGAATCATTTAAAGAGGGAAATGAATTTGTTCCGACGTCTAAGCACATTAGAAGAGGTTGTTTGTTTACAGCACCTGCGGCTTTAGTAGGATATCAAAAGAAAGAGGCATGTGTAAGGACAATCGACAAAAGAATAAACACATCACAACCCAACAACATAAAGGACGTACCTGTTTCGACCTCCATATCATACTTCTCCTTCTTAATCTTTAACTTGTCCGTAGCAGCTAGAGAAGAAGTCATATCAGCCAATCCCTCATCATCATCGGTCGATACTTCTTCGGTCTTTAATAATGCTTGAGGTTCTACCTTGATCCGTTTCTTCTTTCCATGCATGCCCATCTCCCCATGTCCTTCCTCATCAGTTGATTCCTCTTCCTCCTTAACGGCAGCTTTACTACTCTTGACTTTATCGGGTAGTGGTACGGAGGTGAAGGTATGGTTGCTCTTGACTTTATCTGGTAGTACGGCGGGAGGAGTAGATTCACTAGTAATATCCCCACTATCTTCTTCTTCGGATGAGCCTCCTGACATGACATAACTCTTATCTGATCCATCATCTCCTTGACTACTTGCTAGTGAGGAAGAAGATGTATCATCTGATTCTGCACCAGCAGGAGAAGTGGTAGTCCCTCCTTCGTCGCTGACTAATCTACTCCGCCCCTCTTCAGCCTCGTCCTCATCATCATTTATCATATCAACGGGAAGTTGATACTGCTCATGATAAATCCTCCTCTCCTCTGGACCATTATAACCCGGACAGTCACATTTGACTGTCAATTCTATCTCTTTACATCTCTTCTTGCAAAAGATACACCACCGAACATATCGTCCAGTCGAATGGAGATGACTTTTTCTACATTCAACTGTCTTACAAGCATCTTGCCATAACTCCATTGCTCCACACTCCGGACATCCCCTCCAGCCACTACGGATATCTTCTCGTTCATGCTTTACATAAGTTTGTTTATTTCGTGTTCTTCTATCACTGGTGTTATTGATATAACCAACTTCTAAGATATCATCATCTAATCCTAGAGATGATGGGCGTTTGTTACTAGAAGCTGATGACTTCTCTTTCTTTTGCAATAATTCGGGTGGTGACTTGAGCGTTGAAGTACTGCTCCGCTGTCTCCCCTTACGACTCTTTGTGGATATCATTTTATCGATTTATATTGCAGTCCAGCGGGAGGATGTATAGTCCTATATATTGAAAGGAAGAGTTGATGTGTTGGTCTATTGTCTATGAGTACTACTGATCTATCGTGCGCGTTTGAGAGATTTGATGTGAAGTTGGTATCCTTATACTTTGAATGAAGTCTCTTAGATGTATGACGCCGCCGCTAAATCAGACGATGTCGGTAGTGGTATAATCCAGGATGGGATGATACGCTGCTGCTTTGCAATAAGAGGAGGAGATCGATCGGTAGAGATCTTCACTTCTTCAATCAACAACTGAGATTTCACTGAAAATTTCATCTCATTTTCATTTTGAAGCATTTGTTGTGATGCGCACTATACAAAGATGCCCCGCTTTTTGGGTATAAATATGGATATTTATAACCAATACTCGTATTTTATATCCACTAAAATCGGGGGCTCATCAAATATGTGCGCACAAGTACCCACATTTTCACAACTGAGATGTAACTAGCCACTATTCAATTGATCTCATCTATCCCGCTGTACACTCTCAATTATGGACAATGAGTGATAGTAATATTACTAGTAGTGGTAGTGATAATATGATGATATCGGTGGCGGCACCCGGTACGTTATTTATGCTTTAAGTAAAACAGTGATGGGCGTATCTTTTACATCATCTTTCTAACTCCTACCTCTTGTTTTATTGTATATTGCAGTCCATCGTAGAAAATCTCCCCAGCGAGCTACTAAATTAAATAATCAACAGGCCAGGGAAGAGAATATGTTTTGTATTGCAAAGCTTGGCGGAGAAGTAGGGGAAGGCAAGACTTATAATCGAGTTGATCATTTCGTTTTGAATCCAAACTTTGATCCAGAGAAGTGTAAGGAATCAAAAGATAGCATGAATAAAAATGTTGGTCAATTTGTTGCAAAGCTCCTATTAAACCGTGGTGATCATTGGGTTTGGAGGCGTAAGAGTGACGGTGAATTTGTGACGTTTAAAAGTAATTGTGAGACCAAAACATCAGATATGTATGATATTGATCCTCTAATAGAAGGTAAGGAAAAGTTCACCTCCTTTGAAGCGTTAGGTGAATGGGCACATCAAGATGGATTCTACGAGAACAAGATGGTGAATTCAAGAGAAGAGGAAGTACAAAAGTTTCTGCTTGATTTAGGACTAATTGAAGAAGAAGAAGAGGAACGAGGTTGTAAGAGTAAGAATCAGAATAGGTGAGTGAACATATCATATGTCTCGTACTAATGCTCTGTGCGTATCCTCATCTATGTGATCCCACAAAACACCTTATTGCATCATCATATACCAAAGGATTGAGAAACGTAATACCAAGGTTCAAGTTAGTATGAAACGAGGTGGAGATAGAGGAGCTTTGGGAGCGAGAAAGAGAATGAAGGCTAAGATTAGTGGCCGCCTTGGTAACACTTCTAATTCTGATCAAGATGACTTGGATTTTGAATCAGATGAAGAGGTACAGCATACTAGTAATACGAAGAAGACTGCCGTGGTTGATAAGAGTAGTGAAAGTAGTGGAGATGATGATAAGGACAATGAGATGTAAGATGTGTGCATAAGATGTGTCTGTTTTATTTTGTATGGATTTCTTGTCTCAATTAGCCACTCTTCCTTCCTCTTTCGTGTTATCTCAGGAGTGGTTTCGGTGATGACGATGATGATGATACGGAAGACGACCCCCAAGGCCGAGGTGAAAACAATGGCAGGTCCTTCTTCTCTCCCCCGGTCGTCTCTGATGAATTGGCAAATGCTAGCCGCGGGTGTGTGAAAGCATGTCTTGCTTTTTTGGGGTATGAAGGAGATATACAAGATATCACACCCTCAAAGGATCCTCGAATGGTTCAGTGGGATGAAGTTTTGAAGTCGGTATGTCCTGAAGCAATCATTCTTCCCTTTAATAGTGCTAGGGATCTGACCAATCTCCCACATGAGACACTTGATGGCTTGATTGTGGCAACAGTGAATAAGAAACCGAAAGAGAAGACGACCAATCATGCAATGGTCATTTGGAAGAAGGACAACACGCAGTTGGGTAATACCAAGGTTGAACTGTTCGATCCAGGGAATCCGAACGTTGAAACAAGACGTACTGTAGATCTTGCAAAGGAGCGTCGTGCAACTGCTAACTGGAATATGATCTGTGCTGCCTTTTTGTCTGGTACGCCAGTCTTTGAAAATGGTACCAACTCAGAGTCGGACGCTATTGATCTTTGTTCCTCTTCCTCTGATGAGAAAGGTGACTCTGACGAGGAGAGTGGTGGTGATGAAAAGCCAGCCGCCACGACAGATGATAACACCAAGAAGCAAGCGACTGAACAAATTGAAGAAGATCCAACTTCCTCTGATGAGAAAAGTGATTCTGATAAAGAGAGTGGTGGGGATAAGAAGCTACCCGCCAAGGATGGATCAGATAATACCAAGAATCAAGCCGCTGAACAAACTGAAGAGCTAGATATTGGTAGTCTTCTCCGTACAACGAATAATATAGATGATCAATGGCTTAATTTTGGAGGATGTTGAGTTCTTGGTCTTGCTGAAGAGGTACATAGACTTCTTGGAGAGGGGGGACGACGATAATGAGGAGTAGATTAAGTGGTCAAGATGATTGTGTGATTAAACAGATAGATAGAAACTAGATTAGGTGTGAACTGAAGAAAGAATATAATGTTTGTTTCTTAGATTCCTACTTTATCTGTATCATCCAAGATTTGCTTTAGCTTGTTGATTCCCAAACTAGTATATCTATATCTCCCAAACTAGTGACAACTTTCTTTCCCCCGGGTATGTGATGGATGAGCATTGAATTAATATCACTAGGTGCTATTGAACTTCGTGTACTCCCCGAATGGTACCTTATCTAACATCACGTCTATTCCCGGAGGGTTAACTCAATACTAACTTTCTACTCATATCATATACATAACTTTCTACTCATATCACATGTACATAACTTTCTACTCATACCAATTTCATTATTAACATATGGGGGGTAGTAACTATCGTCGTAAATGGATTTGGAAATTATTCACGACCATGTACTTTATCTACTACCAGATTTACTAACATCACTACCAAGTTTCAATGTTATAGATACAGTATGGAGGACTGGAGGAGTGTACATTTTTGTGCTACCTTACTTCTCGAACAGTAATATGCATTCCTAATAATACACGTTGCTGCTTTATCATGGAAGAAGACCCTTATATTATCGTCAAGATATGATGATGTCTACACGTATGAACAATGTCTTTTCGTCCTATATTACTATTTTAACTTACTATTGGTCTCTCTCTTCGTCTTCATTTCCTCTCGTATTCATCGTTTTATAGTGTAGTGGCTTTGGCATTGGTATCCTTCTTCTCATATGAGGAGAATACATTAATTAAATGATCTTTAATATCGTTGGTATGATGTAGCTGATATTAGCCAATGTTGTTCGATGCCAACCTATAAAGGACGCTTCTTTCCACCACTACTTATCGACAAACATCATTTTATACTAACATCATAGGTACTTTATCTTTACTTTCTCTATCAGTCAACAGCCGGTGTTCTACAACAGAGAACGACACACATCATAAATGTAATGTAGAGCTTCTTCTCTGTCATATATTGGTATGTTTTGCAATGGTTTGCTAAAATACAAAGCAACAACAAGGTACCTTTACACAACGGGGCGGGCGGCGGGGAGATGATTATCATCCCAGAGTGCTCGTTGGATCGCTAATATATGATCGCTAATTCACGTCAAAATCTTTGAGGAAGGAGATCGAGAATATATGATATATTTTCATATATTGATGTTGCAACTGTTGCTATTGATCAGGCGAGTTTATTATTTGTAGCTCCGCGGTTATATTTGCTGCGTTTATTGGATAATATCCTTTTATTATTATTATTTACTTAATGTTATACGAATACGATGACACATCAATAACATCAACCCCCATCACTTTTCTATCATCTACATCGAACAGTATCTAACGCTAAACGTATTAGTCTGAGAGTGTATAGTCAACAAGAATATCGTGTCGTTTTGTATGATGATATGCTCTGTTGAGGGATGCAACCGCAAGGCAGCAGCTAATGGAAAGTGTAAGGCAATACATGGGGGACGGAATTATTGCAAAGAAGACGGATGTACAAGGCTTGCAAAAGTAGGTGGACTTTGTTTTAGACACTTTGATGAAAGAGTCCCTGTAAATAATAATGCCGAGCAAGAGCAGAATGATGACCGTATGCCGGTGGTCTCTGCTGCGAGTACTGAGCAAATCTCTCGTGCCGCAGCTGTTGTATCCCCTACTGTTAAATCAGATTGGATTGAACAAGCACGTGCAAAGGTATCCATCATTGAATCTGCTGAGGAGCATTACTTATCCCTTAAAGAAGAGCGGAGTGTGTATGAAATGGGCAAAGACTTGCAACATGTGTGTGATATGAGGATTGATGCATACAAGAATCCGCATTACACCCGTGAACTTAAGAAGAGGTTTGCTCTTAATGAATTGCCAAACCCAACTGATGAAGAGTTGGAAGATGCAGCGGCGGTTCTGGCAGAGGCTAAGGGACTTGATAGCAATAAAGAGTGAGGAAAGGTAGTGCGATTAGTTGAGTATTAGTGTGGTGACAGGCAGAGCACGAGCTTAAGTGCTCAGTTTGTCAATGTGTTGTTGTGAACCAAAGTGATACTTAGTTGCAAGTTTAATGCAAGCAAGTAGAATCTAATGGAAGAAGTTAGGGTTGAGATTAAGTGTGACGAACAGAGCATGAACTTAAGTGCTTGTTCGGCAGCATACAACTGTAACTGTAGTGATAAAGTTAAAAGAGAGTGATTTTGATACGCATAAGATGTGTACAAAAAAAGATACGATATCTTAAGCTTTGGACAAATCACATGAACCCATCTCACAACAGAGTAATAAAATGATCATCATGGAGGTAACGCCCCATCTTCATCATATTCAAGTACGGGTTCTATCTTTAAGATCAACAAGAATTTGACTGAGGGGAGGCCGGTATCCTAAATCTTTTGAGACGGGGCAAGTGCAAGTCAGAGAGATGGGCAAATCATAGAACTGCTCAGAGAGCGTATAGCAACACAAAACATCAACAACGAACCATCTCAATCTCCTCTTGTAGCAAAGCAGATATTTATTTGGCAGTGCCATCATATTAGTTCAAACAAGTATATCAAAGTTACCGGACATCACATCAAACTCGACTCAAGTTCTTTGCAAACATCACCACTGCTTCCTTAGTACCTGCCTATCTATCCTCCCGCTGGACTGTATGTAAACTCTACTACGATGATGCTATCCACAAAGAGTCGTAAGGGGGGGAAGCGTACGAGCAGTGCTTCAACACTTAAGCCACCCGAATTATTGCAAAAGAAAGATAAGTCAACAACTAGTAGAAAACGCCCATCATCTCCTCTATTAGATGATGATATATTGGGCGTTGATGATATTAATAATACCAGTAATAGAAGAAGAACACGAACTAAACAAACTTGTGTCAAGTATGAACGAGAAGATATCAAGGCTGGATGGCGGGGATGTCCGGAGTGCCACACAATGGGGTTATGGCAAGACGCTTGTAAGACAATCGTATGTACGAAAAGTCATCTTCATGCAACTAAACGATATGTTCGATGGTGTATCTTTTGCAAGAAGAAATGTCAAGGGTTAGAACTTACAGTCAAATGTGATTGTCCGGGTTATAATGGTCCTGAGGAGAGGAGACTTTGTCATGAGCAGTATCAACTTCCCGTTAATATGCTAAATGATGATGAGGACGAGGCAGAAGAAGGTACGAGTAGAATGGTGAGCGACGAAGGGGAGACTACTACTTCTCCTGTCGGTACTGATTTAGATGGTTCATCATCTTCGCAAGCAACAAGCAGTCAAGGTGATGATGGATCAGATGAGAGTTATGTCATGTCAGGAGACTCATCCGAAGAGGAAGAAGATAGTGGGGTTACCACATCAAGTGAGTCTGCTTCCCTACAACCAGATAAAGTCAAGAGCAATCACACCCTCGCCTCCGCACTAGTACCAGATAAAGTCAATAGTAATCCTACTGTTAAGGAAGAGGAAGAATCAACTGATGACGAAGGAAGGGATATGGGTATGCAAGGAAGGAAGAAGCGGATTAAGTTAGAGCCTCAAGCATTATTAAAGACAGAAGAAGTACCTACCGATAATGAGGATGAGGGAATGGCGGCGGATGATAAGTATTCATCCCCTGCTGTCACGGACAAGTTAATGAAGATTAAGAAGGAGAATGGTATGGAGGTCAAATCAGGTACGTCGTTTATGTTGTTGGGCTGTGATGTGTGTACTATCCTTCTGTCGATGTTTTCCTTACCTATGCTTCCTCTCTCTTCTCTGATGATGATGTAGTTGTGGTAGAGGAAGAGAAGGAGGCGGCAGCAGTTTCTAAACGCCGCTCGTCTCAGCTCCCCGTAAGTGCCAAGATGTCCAACACCAAGCCACAAAGTGCCAAGAAGAAGCTTAAGGCTCCACCAAGGGAAGTAGAAGAGAGTAATGGATCATCTGTTCAAAAGGCTGTCCATGGGATATGTTCTGTAGAGGGGTGTACTCGTAAAGCAGCTGATAATGGTACGTGTCAGGTTGAACATAAGGGATACAATTATTGCAACCAAGAAGGATGCACAAACAAAGTTAAAAAGGGAGGAGTATGTAAAAGTCATCAAGAGTTTGCAAAGGCTGCTTATGTAATGTGTACTGTTGAGGGGTGTAACAGCAAAGCAGCTGATAGTGGTACATGTAAGGCTAAACACAAGGGATACGATCTCTGTAGTCAAGATGGATGCACCAAACGAGCTCGGAAGGGAGGAGTTTGCATTATTCACGGTGCTTCATGGACGAGGAAGACTTGTAGTCATGAAGGATGTAACAATCAAGTTCAGAGTGGAGGAGTTTGTATCAGCCATGGGGCAAAAGTAAAGACTTGTAGTCATGAAGGATGCACGAGCAATGCGGTCAAAGAAGGAGTTTGTATAAGGCATGGTGCTTCGTGGACGAAGAAGACTTGCAGCCATGAGGGATGCACAAAGTATATTCAGAAGGGAGGATTATGCTATAGACATTACAAACTATCGAATGGGGGGTTGTAAGTTGTTGTATGAGTCTTCGTTTAAGGCTAATAATATAGGTATACTTGTTAGCTGAACCCTTTTCTATTAGCTATTAATGGTATATGATGAAGTGCAACATGGCTCAATGGTTATCCCCAACTAAGGCAGGCTTGTGCATCCAAATCATCCATATTACAACTCTGTCTACACTCCTCTACCAACATATCATCCTCATTTGTATAACTAGTAATACCATCACCATACAATCTATTAATCTTCTTCTTCCACTCCTCCATAGCTCTAGTCTTTTCTATTCGTCGTTCTTCTCTTCGTTCTGTTCTATAATTACACTTCATAGCATATATTTCATCCTCAGTGTAGTATAAGTTTGGTATATCTTTTGTCAATGTACGTGGTCTTGTATTTGTGGACGTTATCTCTTGTGTTGAAAAGTTTACACTCTTCTTTGTTGACCTCCTCTCGTCTCTTCTCAGACAGCTCTTAATAGGCTGTCTAGTATCATGTATCAAATCTCCAAGCAGTAGCATATCCTCATCGCTATCTTCTTCTTCTTCTTGGTCATCACTAATGATATTCTCCCAACACTCTTCTTCTTGCTGATGTAGCATTGTGTTAATCGAGTAAAAGTATATCAGCGGCCTCTCTTCTCTCTTTTCATCTCCTTCTTGCTCTTTAACAGTGGTATCCTTCCTCTTCTTCTTGGAGAATACATCAAATGGCAACGGTCTCACATGACCTTTAATATCGTCTGATGATGTAGCTGATATTGGCCAATGTTGTGGCAGTCGAGGAGTATTATCGGGTGTTATTCGACGTGTCGGCTGAGCTAGCGTAGTATTAGTTGTCGATGACGATGATATGAGTTCATCGTCATCGTCTAGCCCTCGTTGTTTGGATGATTTGCATTCTTCCAATAGCATATTAGTCGATGAGGTAGTATTAGTAAGAGAGTAGATACGGCCAGTAATAGCTTGAACCTCTCGTAATTGTATCTCTTCTATGATATCAAGTTGTTGCGGTGGCATTATTCTGTTTATTGTTTGTTATCGATGGTCAATTGGCGTAGCAGTATCGATACATTGCAATAGACAAGTACAATGTATAATATTACTTTAGTAGCCCCACACATAAAGACTTGATTATATAAAGTTACTATGGTTGGTGTTAGTGAATAGCAACGATTATAAAATTGAGTTGATCTCATCTAATAAATCTCGGAGAAACTCTATCGACGCCTGAACTAAGAGATGGACTCAGAGATTGAGATCTGCTCGAAGTTGGCCGACCAAAACCGTATCACCTCATCTTAAAGGCCTCCCTCCACAATTGCAACACGCGCGCACTTGCTCTCTGGCTCTCAAGATTAATGCGTGAAGTAAATTATTGTATGCCATTTTCATATTTAAGCTTGATATCTTCAGTACCACCAAAAGCTCTATTATTGCATGCAGTTTTTCATTCTTTTTGTCAAGAGGGCAAAAAATGAGCAGTGGATTGATATGACACACATACAAACAAAACCAAAGGCCTCTTATGATGATAATGCTGAACAATGCAGGCTTTTCAATGCCGTCATGCAAAGTTCAAACAAAGAGTTGGAGGGCCAAAGCGGAGCCACAAAAAGATATGATCTCATAATCTCATAAACCTCGTCGGAGAAACTCTACTATCATATCATCTAATCATATCGTCCACACATCTTTGCAATACAATAACCTCATCATGATCTCAAGAAGAATACTCACCGTCGGTCTCATACTTACAATCGTTCGATATACAAACGCTGAGCAACAAGAACAGTTTTCTACTATAATAGAATCACAACTTGCACCACAGCAACAGTAACAGCATAATAGTCTACGCGGCAGCAGATCACAATCATCATCATCTCAAAACACATCGATATCAAATAAGATACAACTAGAGTCATTAATAGATAAACCAGACACTTTGAGGGAGAAGAACGATTAATGAAGGCATTAACTTCCAAGTCTAAGGTGTATGTTTCTTTACTTGGTTGACTGATTGTTTTGGGATATCTTGGTATTAAGATATCCCAACGAAGACGGTCTAATATCTCTCCTATTCGGTATCGCCGACGCGCTTCCATACATGTAATATAAATCAGATGCTACAGACGATTGTGCATATGTGATATAAGGAAAGCAAAAGAGTGTATGGTTGCTGTTGGGATGTGATCATAAGATGTGTAATGTTCAAAGTTCAAAGGATACCACCCAGCTTAAAAGAGCAGAGATGTACATATCTGTAACATAAGGAGTTATTCCACTACACAAGAAGTATATCTTTGCATAGTTTACTTTTTGGAAGAGGGTATTGTATGCTACGTTGTGTTTGTGTTAGTATCATCTTTTTAACTCTTAGATTAGGTGAATACTAAACTAAACTACCACACTCCTTAGGGTACTGAATCGGTATAATATAGCGGTTAGTTTGATATGATAAGGGAGACTTAAAGCGTCAATCCCCTGTCACTTAAATGCTTTACATGTATTACACTCTTTTCACAAACTTTAATATGCTTTCTTGATAGCATCTAATTACAGATTGGAAATAGATAGGTGAATTAAAATAGCGGCCCTAACTCGTCACAAGCAGCAGCGGCGGCGGCGGCAACACTCTTATCATTGCCTTGACCATTTATATCATTTTCAACTTTAATAATGGCATTAGATAATAACTTGGAGGCCGATACTATTGTTGTTGGTGGTGTTATTTGATGATGATGTACCACGGGAACTCTTGCCTTGGCCTTGGCAGAGGAGGATGTACTACCCTGTCTATTACTTCGTTGGGGTGTCTTCTTCTTCTTTTTCTTCTCCTTTTTGATGGTGGTATGAGATGAACACTCATGTTCTCGAATAAGATTAGCAACTACATCTGGGTGATTCTTTTTTAACTTTTGTGCATGACTTTTAACCTGTTGACGATCACGTGTAGTTATTATAGTATCTGCCATTTCTTTCCAACATCCCCATCCATATTTGATAATACCCTCTTTGAATTGTTTGTGTTCTGTGTTGGTCCATTCGCCGCTGGCTGTTGTTACTGTCTTTGTCTTCTTATTAACACCCTCTTGTTTCTGATCAGCAGTATGCAGTGATGGTGCCTTTCTCTTCTTTTTACTCTCTTGTTTCGAATCAGCCGACAAAGTTTGCATAGCATCAACTTGTTGATTGTTACTACTAGACGAAACAATGTCTGCCTTTCTCTTCTTATTACTGTACTCTTCTGCAGCTATATTAGCAAGATTGTTGTTATCAACATGACCTTCTAATTGTAATGATTTATCCTCCTCAGCTGCTGCATTAGCAAGATTGTCTAATTGTAACGATGTTGTATCCTCAACGTCAACAGTAACAGCTGCATATCTCTTCTCTGCATTCTGCAACATCTTCTCAGCATCATGTAACTCCTTCTGTGACAAATCATACTGATTTTGTGATAACATTAAATTCTTATCAGCATTGAATAACATCTTCTTTGCTAATTTTTGGGATTCTTTTGATGCATTTAAAGTTTGAGAGGCAGCCGATGCTTGTACTTTGGCAGTGGCTAGACGTTGTTTTGCGATATTTATTTCATGTTGTTGTACTTCTGTTATTGGTACTACTTCTGATCGTTTTACTTTCTCTTGACGAGGCATATTGTATTGAAGTTGTATGTTTGATGTTCTTTTGCAAATAATTTGTCTCTGAGTTGATGTGTTCAGATTTTATAATAAGTATCTCTATTGCAACTGCTGCTGCTTGGTATATCGATCCTACATCAATAGAATAACAATATCAACTAACTGAGGAGTATGAGCATTGCACCTATACCATATTTGGTCAGCGGCGGCGACGTTTATATCTACTAGCTAGGACTTCACAGATAGCGTTGAGAAATAGGAGAAAGATTTAGATGGTTATATGTAAACACGGTTTTCAACTATACTTCTTCGTATCACAAGAAGTCGGCTCAACAATATACTTCTTAGCATTTTGAATTATGGGGTACGTCATATAGGTATCTTTGTATTGGTAGGTATGCACCTAAGTTTAGTATAAGTGCACATAAAAAATGACACTTTTACATAACGTCCTACTTACCTATGAAAATCAAATGTCCAATTGATCACAATATAAGGTTTCGTATACACTCAGCACATCTAATAAATCCTTTTTTTACGCTCTTTCGAATAGTAGTGGCTTCGAGGCGGATAATCAAACACAGCGAACACATATTCGTCTCAACTAATACATATAAAATATTTTGTGCACATCTGCACCGACCACAAAATATAACATTGCAACCTCTTTACTATGGATCTTACAGTACCTGTGACACGGAGATTGCACGGGTGGATAGACTCCGATAGTGAAGATACTATTCTCCGTAGGGTTAAAGAGAATGATGATACGTTGGTAGGCTTACAATTAGGTGATGAGGGGGCCACTGATACCGATGGTAGTGAGATATTCAACTCTAGAAGTGACAGCGGGTATGCTAAACTTGGTGCATATCTTGCAAAAAACACTCATATCAAATCATTGAGATTGGATGTGCACATTTTGGAAGATAATTTACCATTGAGTAGCACTGCAGTTGAATTTTTTGACGGCATTAAACACAATACATCAATTATCCAGTTTGTCTTTTCTGGACGTGGATTATTCCATAACAGTATTGTTGGTTTAGCAGGACAAAACCTATTGACGGCATTCAAAGAAAACAACAATCTCACTTACCTCGATATCAGTGATACTCTTCTAGACAATGGAGGAGATCATTTAGTCGCCGCAACTGTGAAAAGTTGTACAAATCTCAAAACAATCAATATACAGAAATGCTTCATTAGTGATAAAGAATTTCTACCGATTGCTGATGCAATTAGTGGAAATTACATGTTGGAAGAACTTGGTTTAGAGAGTAATTTTATTGGTATGGCACCTAGAGACGACACCGTACTAAGAGCCCGCGATTGTGTCGCTAGTTGGGATGGATTTCAGGCACTTGCTACATTGCTTTCACATCCGAATTGCAATATACACACAATTAATCTCAAATCAAATATGACGATCAGCCACCACGTTAGCACATTGATCGAGTTTGCCTTGGGTAGAAACAGTAGTCTTCGTAACCTCAACCTAGATGAAACTAAAATTGCAAAACCACCAGAAGATTGGGTTATTGAGAAAGTACCAATTGTAGTGAATATGTTCACGAGATCATTATGCAATACAAAAAGTATGCAAACCATATATTCATCTAATCACACCCTGGAACGAATGGGGGATAATGAAATAGAAGGTCCGATGCTTGCATCATTATTAAACATGAATTTAGGTACCAACAAAAGCCATGTTATTATCAAGAAGATTCTAAAATATCACCCCAATATGGATATGAAATCACTCTTTGGATGGGATGCCGAAGAAGAAGAGAATCTGAAGGCCCTCCCATATATTGCAGATTGGTTTGAACGAGCAAAGCAGGCTGTTGCCGATGAGGAAGAGACGGGCGAATATAGAGTTGAAGAGATAAAGCTCTCGTCAATCTATCAGTTTGTTAAGGCTATGCCATTATATTTTGTTCCGGGGGGAGCCAAAAGCAGTGGGGAAAGAAAGAGGAAACGGGATGAAGAGACTGATAATGCAAGTGCAGCCGAGAATAAATAGCTGAATGATTTATGAAAGGTAGCGGGCTAGGGAATCGTCCAGTTGAGAGATATATACAACGGAGGATACAATCTAGTAGGAGAGTTTAAGGTGGTTAAGAAGTAGTTATAATCATCAAAAAAGCAATCTCTCTTAGAATAGATACAAGTTATCTACAAACTGTAATGATTTATTGCATTGCTTCTTCACAAATGATGATACCGCGATATCAGGGGGTTTAGATGGTTCTGTATTGCAATCTCTTCTCTCATTTGTCGTATCGTCAAGTAGTTTACCAACAAGAACTTCATAGTTTACTAGATCTTCGTGTGAATATGATATCTCTCCTGCTTTACTGTTTGCATTGCTATTCTCTCTTCATTACAAGATCTCGCTTTCGAAGATTGCCATCTCTTATGTAACTTTCTCCTCCAGTAAGGCTGTGATTGAGCATTATGCAATCTAATATTATCTACTGTTGTCTTCGTATGTAACTGATCTGCCGATATCATACCTTGCATATACTTTTGCTTAAACTGTCGAATCTGTTGAGCACTGTAGTACAAGATGTGTAGATTGTGTGCCTCGGTACTTGATCTAGTATGTACAGATGTAACTTTTTGTTCATCGGATGGAAAGTGTACTGACGAAGAAGATCGTCTGTTGCCATTTCCAATGCAAGATGTTGAGCTTATGTCATTGGAAGAAGCACGAAGACGAAGGATACTCTTGGTTGACTGATTCTCCTTATCCACTACTTGCTGCTATTCATCGTTGTCAGGCATCAGTATATTATATTGATGTTGCTAGGTACGTATATTGAGAGAGTTGTCCGTCCCTCTCGATGCTCAAGAGCTCCTTGCAATAGCTCGTCGTCGTCTTGAGCTCACATGATGTGCATGCACCATCCCAATAACTATCCTTACTCATTCACTGATGCTTTGAGAACAGAACGATAACAAAACAATATACAGCTTTGCATAAGTAGTAACAACATAGGCCCATAGTAAATTAATACGGGAGGGTGTTATTGTCACGACATAAAGAGGCATGCAGCTTTCAAAGTAGCCTGCCCCTCTCGGCCTAATACAACTGCAATAAGGAGTTGTTTTTACTTTGTTACTCATGTTACCTCATTAGGGTTAGGATAGGGGTTAACGACTTCAAGGGGTACTCAAAACTATCCATTACATCTCACGTATCTACAGAGGACCATAGTATGTAGCGTCTCAAAGAAGGTGGATATTTCTTAGTGAATCAGGGCGCATGAGAGTGTGACTTATCAAAATTTTCACGAGCACCAGCGAGTAGCGAGCACAGAATTATTTCATTGCAATAGCCTCTCATAATATCCAACGCTCTAGACTACTAAACACATAATATACTACTACCCTGCCCATCCTACTATCAACGACAATAACCATGAATACATCATTCAACAACTCCGACATGTTTTTCGACGCTCTCGACGAGCAGCCACAAGTAACTAATAAGAGAAGACCCTCCGGTGCATCCTTCTCAGACTTAGATGCATTTGATATAGGTGCCCTCCTCGAGGATGATGGCGTAACCATGATAGATTCCTTCGGTCTCGACGATACAATGGATATCGATATGGATCTAGAACCTGCCCTCGTATCCTCCTCGAGTCCACAACATACTCGTCGTGGTAAACGCGATCGATCCACAAGTCCACCTCCACCAATTCGTGAAATTTCTATCAACCATTCCTCATCACCACATTCACATGAACGTCATACCTCCACCTCTGACCTATCCATGACATCGACAAGTTCATCAAACTATACCGAAGCACTCCAATCATTAGCAGATTCAATGAAACGTACCGAATCAACAAGAAAATTTATGGTACAAATGAAACAACAATATTTAACACCTGAACAACAAGAGGCATTGAGTAATGCGAAAGAACAATTGAGTAAACAGAATCAATTAATTTCTCAACAGGGTACTACTACACCAAGTCCATCAAGTGGTGGTGGTGGATTCATGAGTGCATTGGGTGCAAGTCAGAAGAAGCTTAATCAATATTTGGGCAACACTGTTGGTCAAACTCTTTAAAGTTCAAGGCCTCGAATGTTGTGATTCCCTTATGGAATTGTGGATTATAGGGTTTGATATATAGGCATGCCTCAAGATTATTTCCAACTGCCTTTCCAGTTGTTTGTATGGTTGTAAATTATGTAGATAGGATTTAAATGAATAGGTACAGAAATTATTATTTAAACTTTATTTTAAGTGTACCTTCCTTAAGTTGCACCTTCCTCATACTTATTATATCCCCACCAATCCGGCGTTGTATAGAAGGGTATTAGATTGGGGTAGTGTTGTATAGAGGGGTGTGTATATAACAGGGTGGGGGATTGAGGGTTGGGGTTGCAATTCGAGGTTTCAGAGGGGGCTTCCTGAGAAGAAGCGGCAAGGGAGCTCAGCTAGGATTATAAGTATTGGATAAGGTATGCAGTGTGCAGAGGTGTTCAGAGGCATTTGGATTCTATATTTTAAAAGATTTAATCATCCCATTATCCTATTTAAAACAACAGCAATCCTCCAATCCCGAATCCTCTTCTTAAACAATACACATAACTTCTCCAACTATCAGATACAGTATTCTCCTCATCGATACAATATCTCTACTAGACTACTCAATCTCTCATACACGACACTCTTCTTTACAACTTCTTAATCAAACATGCCTACAACAAAAGCTAGGGCAACCAATGTCATACCCCCACTAATAATCCTCCCACTATTAACTGAGGCAGTTGGTTCTTCTCCTCCTTCTTCTTCAGACACGGTGGATGTCGGTTCTTCAACCTCTTCTTCTTCCACTTCGGCGGTATTATCCGAAGGGGCCTCGTTGCCACCCTCAGTTTGGGTAGCCATACCAGAACCAACGTCTTCGTCGGGGGTGTTATCTGCGGGGATCTCCTCTTTGTTATCCTCAGTCTCGGCTGGCATATCAGTTGTAGTTGACATGTCATCTTTGGGGGCATCGTCTTGCGCTTCTTCCTCACCTTGTGGCGACACGGCATCTTCGGGAAGATAATCCTCTTCATTGTCCACAGTGGGAATTGGTTCTTCTCCAGTTGGGAAATCGAACAACTCGTCAATCATATCAGGAATTGTTGAATCAATGGTATCAATAATCTCGTCAATCTCATCTGATGATGGAATACACGTGGCCTTACTCCCTACAGGCTGTGCATCACAACAATCTGCAATTGTACAATACTGTTCTACATAACTTTCATACTCCGACCCTGCATACACATCACAAGCTAATCGATACGACAAACAATAACATTCTTCCACCTCAGTCCCTTCTGTGTATGCATCAATGAAGCACGTCAAGTAAGGACAGTAGTCGGAAAATGAGTATTCTCCTCCGTATTCTTCTCCTCCATCGGCACCGTCACAATTTGTCAATACCTCATCATTACTACATACCGATTTAATTTCAGTAGCACATGTCGGGTCTTTCATAATGCCAAATGTATCAAATTCTTCTTCTGTTGAGTTGTAGTTTGATAGCTCTTCTCCTATCCCGTCGAAGAAGGATTCAATACAACCACAGAATGATTGTGGACAGTTTGCTGGACAATATAAACCTTCAGTGTCTTGGAGGAAACGTAACTTTGGCTTTGATATTGTTTGTCTAGTACGTTGTATAGCAGATGTATCGTTATAAGATGTATGAGTAGTAATAGTACATCGACCTCCCAATGATGAGGTGTCATCTTTCACACACTCTTGCTCCTTATTCTCACAACCAACTAGTAATACTCCCACATCTACTAATACTTCATCCTTCGTATCTGCTATAATACTGATGAATGTATTACATTCTTCTCCAGTAGTATCAAGAGGGTGAATAAGAGACACATCAACTTTGTGCACATCTTGTGCATCATTTTTTGGGGTGATATCTACAGTCGTCAAATCTTTATCCCCTGTCGACGCCGACACGACAGAAGTTGCAACCACAATTGCAACGGTAGATGACAGTTGACTTGCCATTACTTAGATGATATGGACTGCACAAAGCACTAATCGAAAAGCTCGAATAAGAAAAAAAGTGGTCGGGGGATTCTAAAATCACTTTGTCACAGGACCATCATCATTTGATACTCATGGATAGCATATATCAAACTGATCTATTGTCGAACCCATACTATAGGCAGAGTATGGAATTCAATGACACCAAATCGATAAAGAACAAAGCACAGCCCTTTCAATATGAGATATATCGATGAATGTGGAGCGAGTATTATAGGATACCAAAAACAATGACAACTTTTTCATATCAATTGAAACGTATGTAGAATACAGTAGATAATACAATTATAATTAACCCCCTCATTGTAGTAGAATCGGAGTTTAGGGGCGTTAGGTATAACTACTTCCTCGGTACACTTTTTTGCATTATTGCAATTGCACAAATTGATAGTACATCTCTCACTAAATGATGGCTTCGGGTATTGATATTATACCTAAAGTGTGTGCTAAAGTATGTGATGCATGTGGTAAGAGTGGTGATGATGATCTCAAGGCATGCACAAAGTGTGAACAAGTATACTATTGCAACAATAAATGCCGAAAGGCTCATTTACAAAAACATAAGAAAGAATGTAGACGATACACCGCTGAGATGCACAATAGTATTAATAATGATAATGAGTTGATTGATGCATTAACAGAAAAGTTAAGCAAAGTTGTTATATCTGATGATGAGCTGTTTCAAGATCCTCCACCGAAAGTAGATTGTCCGATTTGCTTTCAGCCTATGCCCTTTTCTTCAGGGGTATGTGGAGTTGATACAACTTATCAACCATGTTGTGGCAAAACATTATGCACTGGCTGTGATTTAGTATCACTTAATGAGATGTCAAAAGGAAATCTAAAACGGTGCTGTGCCTTTTGCAGAGTGTCTACAAAGATGTCAGAAAAAGAGCAATTGAACAAATTAAAGATAAGGATGGAGCAAAACGATCGAGAGGGATATGCCTTCCTAGGGGGTGTTTATCGTGATGGAAAACTGAAAGTACCAAAGGATCAGAAAAAGGCATTAGAATTGTGGCACCGGGCAGCTGAGCTTGGCTCGTCGTCGGCTCATTGTGATATTGCTACTGCATACCGTTATGGTTTAGGCATTGAGAAGAATACGAAAAAAGCTATACATCACCTAAAACTTGCGGCAATCGGGGGTAATGAAGTAGCAAGGCATAATCTTGGTCTGTGTGATTATGATACCGGAAATATAGACCGAGCTATGAAGCACTTCATGATTGCAGCAAAGAATGGGGAGGAAGACTCACTGAAGAAAGTGGGAGAGGGATACAAAAAGGGACATATCACCAAAGATGAGTATGCAAGCACATTACGTGCTTACCAACAGATTGTAGATCAAATGAAGAGTGATTCACGGGAAAAAGCTAAAACGTATATAGATTCTTGCTATAAAGAAGCTCAGGAGAACAAGTAGAGCTAACATGTCAGGATAGATTGCATCAAATTGAACTTTTGGTATCTTGTGTTTCGTTACATACAGAAAAGAGTGTTTGGACTGTTGAGAATAGTCATACCCCTCTTCCAAAAAGTAAAGTAGATGCAAGGAATACTTCTATATGTAGTGTGAATAACTCCTTATTATGTTACAGATATGTACATCTCTATCTGCTCTTCAGTTGGGTAGTGGTATCCTTTGATCTTTGAACATGAACATATCTTATAATCACACCCCATTAGCAACCAGATATCCTCATATTACTCTCCTCCTTTGATATCTTCTAAGAACCTGTTTTATATTACATGTATGGAAGCACGTCGATACCGAATGAGAGAGATTAGACCGTCTTCTTCTTCGGGATATCTTTATACCAAAATATCCCACTGCCGATAGTCAACCAAGCAATGAAACATACACCTTAGATTTAGAAGTTAACGCCTTTATTAATCGTTCTTCTCCCTCAAAGTCTGGTTTATCTATTAATGACTCTAATTGTATCTTACTTGATATTGATGTGTTTTGAGATGATTGTGATCTGCTGCCTCGTAGACTGTTACGTTGTTGTTGTGGTGCAAGTTGTGGTTGTATTATAGGAGATTGTTCTTGTTGTTCAGTGTGTGTATATTGAACGATTGTGAGGATGAGACCGACGCTGAGTATTCTTCTGGAGATCATGATTAGGTTATTATTATTTACAATACTATGCAATGGACGATGAGGCGATATGGTGTATGGTTTGCATAATTAGATGATAATATAGAGTTTCTAATAATGATAGATGAGTTTCTCCGATGAGACGAGGTTTTATGAGATTATGAGACCGAATCCCGCGCTGGCGGGTGCAGTTTACCCTGTGCTAAGGATTTTTGGCGATCAAACTAACTCTAAACAAAATCTTAATACTCTCAATAAATTAATAGTAGTATCTTCTTGCCTCTCGTGCTTATCAATAATGTTTAATATAAAACCACCATATACGCTTAATCTCAACATATATCGTTTGCTAATAAACGGGGTATCAACGCAGTGAAGTGTGTAGTTATTGCGAAATAGAGCCTCATCTCTAGAGCAACATCAAAATTGATTGCACGTGAATGTTGCAGTGTAATGTAATAAAGTGATAGGAAAAAGGTAGTGATAATAAATACCAGTTCAGTTGAGATATAGCAATTTCTTCTCAGTATGAATCCGTCATCAATGGGAGGGCTACAGATGTTAAGTAATGCTGCCGTCGAGGTAAATAATGATAAAGATACAACAACAAAGAAAAAGACAAAAAAAGATACAACCAGTACTAGTAACAAGAAAAAGAAGTCATCTTACGACGCTTGGGAGGTTTTTAAATTTCAAGTTAGAGAAGAGCATCGTATCAATAAAGTATTCGAAAATATAGAAGACTTCCTTGAACATTGGTTGAATGAAAATGGCTGCAAAGAAAATGATAAATTAAAACAACTCTATGTAAATAAAAAGCCACACAAGAAGACAATGGCGTCTAAAGGGCTAGAGAGCTTTCAAAAAGAAGTCTCTGTTAGATACAAACAACTGTCACTTGCTCAGAAGGCATTATATAAAGCAGTAGGCAAGGAGTACTTCAGA
>Ga0214478_100550_pt1 | contig 21747 bp, 9 predicted proteins | sample M1_20Mar14CPVII9_2_FD_178001 | JGI IMG/M metagenome (GOLD analysis project Ga0214478, IMG submission 178001) | Marine eukaryotic communities from Monterey Bay, California, United States - M1_20Mar14CPVII9sort6BwellD7 | ecosystem: Environmental > Aquatic > Marine > Unclassified | place: USA...
ACCTATGTACATATACATAATAGCAACAAGAAGTCTCTGACATATGATAGTTATCTATCATGCATACCCGAGTTTTATCTCTTGTGCCTCTCTAGTTCTAGCAATACCCACACCTCAACACAACAGCAAACACCAACAAAAATAAAAACTTTTGCAATGCACCCCCATAATTCAGATAGTACGTCACCGCCGCCACAACAAAAGACAAGAAATCTTAGTATACCATATAGCCGTCGGTATACTATCACCCTCTTTCGTCCTACACATAACACACAATACCAACCTGCAAAAGCTAAGTTTGACTTTTGACTTTTGACTTTTGCTATTTGTTCTCCCCTAAATAGTTTCGTCATGAAAACTTTGAAGACTCTTTATGTCTCAAAGTCTCATCGAAAAGTGGCCGTTATTCGATTTAGTTGTTGCTCGCAAACCTCGACAAATCATCATATTTACTTTGAGAGCATGCCCTAAAAGGCACGGCAGTGCTTCTAATTAATGATATTGCTAGAAATAGATGTTGTCTCAGCAACAGTACACGAAGGAGCTAGCAGAGGCTGAGAGATATCACAACAGTACAGCTCGACATCAATCCAACGATGCTAACAACAACGACAATGTTGGAGGTAGCAGCCCTAATAACAACAATAAGCAGCAGTACACCGATGAAGAAAATGAAGCATACAATACCATCATTAATAATATTAAAGATCCGCAAGAGTTATATGCGATATTGCACGAGATGAAACAGAAACGTTTGCATCGTACTAACAATAACAATAACAAGCCGCGTCGGCATAGACATAAACGTCAACAGAGGAGATCGAAAAGCAAACGACGAGTAAGCCGTGGTAGTAGCAGTAGTGACGATACACCAACATTAGATACACCATCGTCTACTACCGAGAGTTCAACAACACTAATCGATACGCTATCAAACTTTTTATTTCCATTTCATTCTATATTTCAAGATACCGACAACAATAATAACACACTTGATGAACAAGAAGAGGATACACCAGCCTCTTCCCCATTTGATACAATCATGTCTTATCTTGGCTACGATAATTCTAATACTAATGATGCGGGTCATTACGAATGCGGCAGCAGTGATTCAACAACAAACGGTGAAAGTAGTTGTTCAAGTAGTTTTGATAGCTCTACCAATTTAGTTGACTCATTCAATATCTTCAATATATGGAATAATAAGAAGAGCAATAGTAGTAGTAGGGAAAAGTATAGAAGGAGTAGTAGTGGTAGCAGTGCTATATCGCCTAGGAATGTTGAGGACAGTTGGGTTACTAAAGATGAGTTGAACGAGTGGTAGTAGTACTAGTAGTAGAGTATTCGAGGCGGGGGCTTGTTGATGACATCGCCAATTGGTATGAGCTTAATGTATCGATTGGTTACAGCTCTATACGAGTCCATGTGTGAAGTGAAGTTAGAAGTACATTATTAGAATTGGATTAGGGGGCATTTTGTACAGAATTAGAAGATAGAAAAGACGGAGAGAGAGATAAAGAGGTGTGGGTATTGCTAGAACTAGAGAGGCACAAGAGATAAAACTCGGGTATGCATGATAGATAACTATCATATGTCAGAGACTTCTTGTTGCTATTATGTATATGTACATAGGTAGAGAGTAAGTTCAGTAAAAGAGAAATAGACTAGACTCCATTTGGTTTGGTTTGTGCATAAGATATGCTCAATATCATAGCTTGTGTCTAACCAGGGTTAGAGATGTGCTCTACAAACTACACTCCGATCCTTTAGCACCGTGTCTTACTTGTATCACCCAATGTGGTTTATGGGGACGACTTGGTTCACCGCCGCCGCTACAACTTATCGTACTCAGCCGCTGCCACGCACATGAGAGAAGGATACCGGCCGTTGGCTGCCTCCATTTTCTGCTTTTTTGAATTCAAAGTGCTGCCAAGGAATGTTGTTACTTAGTTGTTGCCTGTTATGTTATAATATGTAGGGGGTGACCATAGTATATAACATTTAGATTCGATAGGAGGAGATATTATATTGCAATAACCGTACCTATATAACGTTTTATCATCGTTGCAATTTGCAATACTACCAACATATACGACAACACAATGGTGCACTGTGAATTTGGTACAGAATCAACATGGGAAGCATTCGTCTTGCAATGTAACAAAAACAAAGAGAATATCAATCCTTTCTCTAGTGATATCGATATCATCAAGCAGCCAGTATCTCATCGTCGCGTTACTAACCCAAATGATGATAGCCGTGATGATAGCCCAACTCGAAGAGAATCAATGCGGTATAGTTCAATTAATGTTACTAAGCCTAAACATATCAACATCAGCAGCAAAAAGAAACCTAGTAGCCCTACATCAGTTAGAACTAAACTCAGTAGCGGCGGCGGTAGCAAGAAGAAGAAAAGTAGACGTCGATCGGCAGAATGGTTAGATCTATCCACAGACTACAGCTCATCCTCTAGTAATGCAATTAGCTCTAATGACAGTATTGATAACGATATCAATCCAAACGAATTAGTTAATCAATTAAATCAAATATACATCGATCAATTGTTAGACGTATCTGAGGAGAAACAGAATGAGAGCTTAAACTTATCGATTGAAATTGATGATAATAATATATTGTATCTATCACCACAATCACCACAGCAAACGGCGCAGAAGGATGATAAGAATCATACTAATACTTCGTTAATTGATATAACCAATGATACAACACTGACATCCAGTAGCTCATTCTTACAATTAGACATTAGCAACCATAATAAAGAAGAGATGAATATATTGGAATGTAGTGAGATTACATTGGGCAGTTCATTCCTTATTGAGTTAGATAATGATGATATGGCTGAAGTGGATAGAAGTTTGTCTAGTAGGTTAGATGTTAGTGATAATATGGATGAGTTTGAGATAGTTATCAATGATCATCAGAATATCAAACAAGAGGCACAAAGTACTGAAGAGACAACAACCGAGTCAATAGACACCTCAATCGATGAACCAACGCCAAGATCAGATGTGCAACAACATACCTTAAACAATAGTACAATTACATGCGACGACTTTATAACTGAGGCATTACAAACATCCTTTATTGAGAATGTTAAATTGGGATATAATGTTGTTACTAATAAGTTGGAGAAGGAGTTTATTGATATGGGATTTGCTGATTGTGTCTCTGGTTAATTGGGTTGAGTATATCAGTTGAGAATACATTGGTATGACGAGATGATCCCATAGTGATGATTTTGAAAGATAGGAACAAGAAGTATAGATGTATAAAGTGATTTGTACAGATTGTATAAACCAAATAAGTTTAGAGACCTTAATACTGGTATGAAAGGTTTATATTTAGTCTGTTATACTTCTACATCAGAGATCCCAACCTGCAATATTGTAAGGCTTCCCTGTGCCAAACTGCTAGATATTCGGATATTCAACGCCTTTTCTTTGTGTGTAGCCCCCCAATAGCATACCTTTTCACTTACTAAATCAACGACGAGTCTTCCTCCTCTTCCTCTTCGTACCAGCTCCATTAGATGAGGTATGTAAATTCTCAAACAACAAAGGCAGCTCCCACGCCCTAAGCGTATGGTATAGTCTTGAAAGGGCATCCTTTTCCAGCTGTTTACGATAGTAACAGTCATCCTCGACTGACAAAAATAATGACTCATCCTCTATGGGTATGTTTCTAATCATTTCAGTTCTGCTCTTGCTATGTTCCTGAATCAACTCCAGCACTCGTGGCATCAATTTCAGGGGCAGACCATTGAAATGAGAAAGGTCAAACAGACCTCCGTCTACTCCGCACAGAGCCAATATAACTTTCTTTCTGATCAACTCCTGAAGACTTTTTTCATCATCTGCATTGACGTTCAAAACTTCTGTTTCAATTGGAGGCCGCTGAGATACTACCAAAGGATTTTTAGTATCATATGTATACACCTCACATATGTGATTGGAATCAACAATTGAATCCATGTTAGTTGGATTATACAGAGCCTTGAGTAATTGCTTTTCCCCTTCTTCTGTAATGTCATTACCAGTCAGAACCAATTTCTCGAGATAATCGTTATTCTTCAATGCTGATGCCAATACTAATGTATCATTATCTGTAATCATATTACGATCTAAATTCAGGTATTGTATAGGATAGTTGGCCTCTATAAACTCTGATATAAGAGTAGTCCCCTCAGATCCGATATTATCCATCGTTAATCCAAAAGCTGTCACCCTTGTACACCCCTCAAGGATTTCCCTTAAAATAGGGGTATTGTTTAGTCCGCATCTGGAAAATGCTAGCATAACAAGATTAGGATGACTTTTTATAGCATCCGATAATGAACTGGCAACTGCCACATCATCAATCAAGTCCCCGCCCAGGAAGAGCCTGTCCAAACTTGTATTTATTTTGAGAAAAGAGGATAAGTGCTGCCATCCACCATTCTCAAACTCCGTTCTGCATAAACTAAGACCTGTCAAATTCGTTGATTGAAATGCTGGAAAGATGATATCTAACACCGAGACTGGTAGAGAGACACAATGTAGCAATACATCATCCGCGTTCATACGTCCTCTCAACACGTTAGCAAACTTTTGCCAATGAGGTAGCATCATATCATTATGCGGTAACACTTCATCGCCACTTCCTTTTCCAACGATTTTAATATTCGTCCCGTCTAATCCATCATCGCAATACTTCTTCATATCTTGTTGCAACCCTTCCAGTGCTTGTGCATCTTCTTGAGAATAACCCATACTAATCCAATGTGATGCGGGGATAATAGTAGCAAGACGCCTCGAGCGACGGGGAAGTACAGCCGCTGCTGATAAATTATTATTTTGCGGATTCATATTTCATTTAAACCAATTCTAATTCCAAAATATGCTATTGGTGCCCGCTATGTAATGCATAATGTGACTATAATTTGTGTTGTTTTGTATCAAGTAATATATACCCAATGACGGCCGCGCTACTATATCATATGATATATACCTGTAATTTTTGCATCATAAACTAGAAATGTAAGCATTTATCAAGTTTATAAGCCATGCACAGTCTGCAAACAATAGAGAAGCGTAGATGATTGCAATATTGAAGATATTGATTTGCAAAGAAAACTTATTTTGCAAATTCCTCGCCCTCATCGTAAGGTACCTCCTACACACCGTAAATTCGCCACCGTACCTTTATAAATCTTTTAAATAATTATGCTGCATTTGATGGCTTTCCTTAAACAAACGCCACGCTATTAGCCAACTCTAATCTATAAGCAAAAAGAAGAGAGGACTCGTTGTATCGCCAATGATTAATTTCATTCTTGTTTGGTGGCGCGAAGTCTGAGCCGCCGCCACTCTACTAGACTGTCAATATGAGATAGGGGTGGATGCATAATCTATCAATGGCATGGCCAAGGTAGATATAGATTTGTAGTGGTGGCGGTGATTGCAAACACTTACTAAATAACATTTGAGCACATCTCACCATAATGCATCTCGTTGCAAAATCTCCCGAGGATCTCCTCTCATCTTTCACCGACGAGGAGAATGAGGCATATGATACAATCATAAACAACATCAAAGACCCCAATGAATTATCACAGATATTACAAGAAATTTCATTAAATAATACTATTAGTAGTCGTCAAAGTAGTAGTTATAGATGTGGTAAACAAAATCAAAATATCACTAATAATAAGAAAAAGAAGAAGACAAAACCAAAGCAGCAGAAGCATGACAATAAGAAAGAAGAACATACAACAACATTGGCAAATGAAAATTACTTCATGAAACAAATCCGTCTCATATACGAAGCAGCCGGTTCAAAGATTGAATTTGACAATATAGATTTAGAAATATTAATTGCAATAGTTGATCACTTCACAGAATCATCACAGTCTACAACAACATCACAAACTACAACAAATGATGCAGCTGTAGATGAGAACAACGGTGTAGATACAGATGAGGAATCATTAGATGCTATAGAGTTTAGCTGTAATTCATTATCATTAGCAGCAGGAAGTGGAAGTGGAGGAGGAGGGTCAATTGTTTATGCATTGAATAATGTAATGTTAGGTGTTACGAAGGCTATATTTCCTGCTAGTGATACTTGGGGTGAAGATTGTTAAGATATGGTATGTTATAGTAGTTAGTATGTGGAGATATGATGATAATATATGTTGATTAGATGTACATTGGTTGGGTGTTGTAAAGGGAAGTGATCAGAGTATTGGATATAGTAGAAGAAGAGATTGGGGTAGAGAGTAGACAGATTTGGAAAGTGATTGGATTGCTTCTTGTGGTTATGTAGTCGGAGTTAATTTGAATAGAAGTAGATAAGGAGAGATGAGGATTGTACGAGTAGGGTGGATGAAGGACAATACCGGTTCATTCTACATGTATCAGTATGGCACTAATACTTAGGATTACAATCTTTTACTTATACATATAACATTAACTTTGTGTATCTATTTGTACATTGATGATGGGATAACTTGTTGTACGAACTCTACAGAGCCGTCGAGATTTGTCCTCGCTACCCATTTCTTATTGGGTTCAACATTGCTGATTGGTTGTCCAGTGCCACCTTTTCTTTGAGTCTTCGATAATGATTTCTTCTTTTTCGAACTTTGTATTGAACCTCTTACTGATGTACCATTCGAGTTACTCATCTTTTTCCAACCCATACGAACCCATTTACTACCTCGTGACGGTGGGGGTGGAGGAGGCGGTGGTGGTGCCTGAAGATTTCGGTTGTTTAACATCACCTCGAATTCTTGAACATCATTATCATAACTACGGCTACGACTTGTCAATGGTGCTGCTACCATGTCGCTACCACTGCTACTTTGACATTCATATGTTCGTGACCTACCACCCAACGGAATAGGTGTGCTAATTGATTGACTTGGTGGTTCAACACCTCCCGATGATGAAATGGGAGTACTTCGAGTCTGCCGAGACATTTGTTGTGTTTCTGGGAACCCTACCCTCTTCTTAGCATTAGATCCTCCTCGCTTGACATAGGCATGATGAACTCCAAACGAATTCAGTTCTAGCCGTGTATTACCATGTGCAGTATGCAATGGTGCAATCTCAAACGCTTCAAAGATTGAACTATGAGATGTTCCTGATACGATACTTGGCTGATGAACTCTTCGAGGAGGGTTGAATGATGATGGTATCTGCCGTTGCTGAGGTGGAGGCCCCGGTGGCGGTGGAGGAGGTGGAATGGGACTACTTCTACTTATCTTATTGGTCTTGGCCTTAGAGGCCACACCCCTACTCGTCTCAGTATCATGTGGATTGAGATATTTCCAAAAACTTAATGCCTTTTGAGCATCTAATGATCTGATACGCTGGAGACTTGCAGCATCCTTAAGAGATGAATGCCGTTGGATAGGTACCGAGTTATGACGCTTCATCTCTAGACTTGGATTGTTGTTGATACTTGATGCAGTGGGGTTGGCGGCGGCAGGAGGAGCGCTATTACGAAGAGCACTAGGTGGCATCTGTTTTGGTGTCCGTGATGTAACTTGTATCTTGATTCGACCTTGATTCATTCCGTTATCAATGGTTCCAATAGTCTCTAAGGGCCTGACAGAAGTAGGTTGCTTGGCCACCTTGTTTGAACTAGCTTGCTTCTTCCTAAGTGGAGATATATTCTTTACACTCAAAGGAGATGACTTGATGTTACTTCTTGTTGGTGTCGGTGCAGCTGATGATGGAGGCGGCACGGAGGTACGGTCTACCATATCATACTTTAACTTCCAAGTCTCAGTGCCGATTCTCATCTTGGGTAACTGATCATCAGCCACTCGAGGTGGGGTCTCTTGGATACTGATACCACTTCTAACGTTTCCATCCACATCACTATCGACACTATTACTCTTTTGAATAGCAGCCGCGGGTAGGGCTGTAACGTTCTTCTTCTCAACTGATGTAGTATCCACATGATTTGCTTTTTGTTGTTTACTATTCTGTGCTTGAGTTCGTTGTAACTCTTCATCAATCTTCTTTAGATCAGCCGTAGGTGACCAGCGTGGCTTGGCATCGAGTAATACATTAACACCATCATACGTCTCTTTAGTGGGGGCAATCTGGGGAGCCGTCTTTCTTTTTATCGTTGGTGGTTGAGTAGATTTAGTATAACCTTCTAATCCTAACATCTTCATATCATCATCATCATCATTATTTTTACCAGGCAGGGAAACTAACAGTGAGTTGTCTTCATCGAGAGTATCAGCATCGTCGTTACGGTCTGGAGGGAGAATCGATGGTACAATGGCCTTGCTGTAACCTCTTGAACGAAGCTGTGCCACGGTCGTATGAGTCTTGGGAGCTATTGTACTGCCAGGGGTATTCTGCAGTGAACTCATTTGACTAGACATCGATCCACCTCTTCCACCAACTACCGAACTACCTCCCCGACTACTAGGATGAGTGCGATGGAATATCGTCTTTGGCACCCCAATAACATGACTTTTATCAGAGTTTCGGCTTATCAAAGAGCCGAGGTCTGATGTTGCAACAGAGCTTGTTTCGACATTATGATGACGACGGTCAGCCCTCTTCATAATCAACAGCTTCTCCTCTAACCGAGATTTGGGTAATTCATTTGGTATATCATGTGGATGTGCCGACTGTTGACGTCTAATGGATTGTGTAGGAGGCCTCAGACTCGGTTTGGTAGCTCTGCCACTACTGCCTTTATTCCTCCTGGATGTTGCTACAGTTGCCTTATCATCCCGACCCTGCTTCTGATGATCCCTACCGTTGTTGGACATCCGTTTACTTGTCATTGTCAAAGGAGATTGGCGTTGCTTCTTTGCCTCAACAGCCGTAGCTATTGCCTTCTCACGAGCCATGATCTCTTTAAAGTCTTTTACGAAATCATCATGACTATAGCATTCACTAACTACTTCGTCTTCTTCTTCTCCTTGATCCCAACTATCAATCATATCCTCACTATCACTACCGCCGTCATCTTGATCCATAACTTCCTCAAGGGCACTTGCCTCATACTCCTCCTCTTGAATAGACTCAATGTCCGGCTCGTAATTCGAACGATATAGTGATCTTACACCACGCCGCCTCTGAGCTCTACTCTTCTGACTATCATGATAGTACTTTTGAAATGATGCATTATTACTTGTAATAGAAAGCAGATTCAACCGACCGGCCAGTGTAGCGGCACGATTAGCCCTTGATGGTAAGTGATTCGTGTCATATAATTCATCATCGTTCACACCATTGGAAGTGTGCCAGGCCAAGCTTGATCCCTTCCTCATTTCACGGTTTGTCATCTTGATCATATCATCAGCGTCTGGTGGGTCTGATGAATGGCGACTAGCAGCATCAGATGATAGTTGACGGTTAATGTTGATTTCATTACCACCGGTCGACTTCCTTGTTGGACTTGACAGAGTAGGAGGGTCTTGTGAACTTGGTGGATCCTCACTTCTTACAGAAGGCTCCCTACTATCATCTAATAACACTTGTTTGTTCCTTCTTCCTCTACCAGACGAGTCACTACTACAGGCACTACCTTCGGATTCTGACGAGATGACATGCTCATCGTCACTTGAACTCGATGATGACTCATCACTTGCCTCTTCCACAACCATTGGTTCGAGTACTATTTCATCATCTTCTTCTTCCATATCCTCCTTAATACTACTCATACTAACTTCACTTGCAAACGACGGAGCTCTTCTTAATGACATACGACCACGTTGAGCACGGGATGTATTGGTACGTTGAGGTGTCGTGTCATGTTTTCTAATCCGTGTCCTATCTTTGGCTGACATGAATGTTGACGGTTTAGGTAGTCCATGGTCATTAGATGTAGTTTGATTTGACTTGTTGAGTTGCTTCCATCTTTGAAATTGGGCAATCTGTTGATCGGTAATGACCTCCTCTTCTTTCTCTTCTTCTAACTTATCATCATTATTAACATTAACAGGTAATGCCTGGTTCAAGGGATGCTTTGGTAAATCAAATTGATTAATCCCAACACCACTACTACTACTCGTTGAACTGAACTGGCTATCATTGAATTGACTTGTATCCTTACCAAATTGACTATTGTTAACAAAGAATACATCCGTACTGGCATCGTCGTCATCATTATCATTACAGCCACGGAGTAAATGATCACTGAACGAATCTAGAAAGTTGGCTAGATTCTTATTCTTGTTGATTAATGAATTGTGATTCTTCTTATTTGTGACTTGCTTCTGTGGCTGTCTGGCTTGCGAGGCTTGCACTGGAGATGCCCTACTAATCATTGGAGTCATCTCGGAACTTGAATCACTCATCATTGACGTGCTACCAAAGACTGATGGATCATCATACTCTTCTTCTTCAGAAGTGGAGGGCATTAGGAGATGACTCGATAGTCGACCCTGAGGTATCACTTTGATATTGGAGGCCGTGGGTGTCATATGAGATGAACCAGGACTACTACCACTCATTGTTGTGGAAGGACTAACAACACGGCCTGGATTTAAGGTAGTATACTGATTCGTCTTTGTTGATCTTGGATCTTGATAATTATACTGTACTTGATGCCCTGGGGATGATTCTGTCTCATCATACACTTCATCCTCGGCAAGTGGTTCAAGACCACCACCGCTATTGTTATACATTTGATCTTCATAACTCTCTTCATCGACATAGATTTCCTCCTCGACATAAACTTGTTCATCAATTGGCAAATCGACATCAGCCGAGGCCTCCTCGGGAGTCTCCATAAACATTTGCATCATATCACCCATTTGTACGGCAATATCATCATTCTGACGGACACATTCACTATCTATACTTGGTTGGATACTAGCTACGGCTGATGAATCGAATGAACGTGATACCTTTAGTGGTGGTTCAGAATCTTCCGATGATACTCTTCTTGTTATGACTTGATCAAAACTAGTACTACCGCCGACGTCTTTGGAGGTAGTAGCTGATTCTGTCACCAATGGTAATGATGCCTTTCTCTTCTTACTTCCACGCTTCTTAATATAGGCATGCTGTACATTAATATCATTGACTGGTAACTTTGTAGTATTACCTTGAGGATTGGTTGGTGCTACCTCAAATGCCTCAAAGATTGATGCTGATGCTCCCGATGTACCCGAAGCTAAACTTGGTTGTTTCATATCGTTACGGATGGGAAGATTGTGTCTGTTGAATGACATCGGAATCTGTTGCTTCGACTGGGGAGCGGGGCTGCTCATGTCAACCGGGGCATCAGCACTAGGCACATCATCATCCTCCACCACCCCATCTTCTTCATTCTCATCATCCACACCCAAAAAGAATTCCATCATATCACCCATGGCAATGGCAATCTCGGCATTCTGTCGTACACATTCACTTTCGACACTGGGTTGTATACTATTCATACCAGCACTACTACGAGCTCCATATGACATTATACCACTTTTACTACTAAAACGGGATACCTTACTTTGATTAGTCGCTGAGTCAAATGACCGTCCTAAACCAGATCGTTTCATACTGGTAATACTTGGCTGGTTGTGTAACTTGGATAACTTTTCACCCAATGGTATTGTATATTCTTCTCCCTCATTATTAGAATCACAATCCTCCTCTGTTTTGTTGTTCGATTCACTCTCCTCATCATCATTCCAGGAAACTATCGTTAAACTGCCCCGTCTGTCAAAGCTATCTCCACTGTTATTCGCATTATTATTATTAGCATGATGAGACGATCCAGGTGATAACTGTACAGAGTCATCAAATGCATCTACTGATATTGAGGGTGAGACATCCCTACCTTGACTGCCCCTATCATCACCACTGCCTTGGCCTTGACCTTGACCTTGGACTGTACTATTGTTTTTGTTGGCAGCAGTCGTAGGTGGAGAAGCTCTTTGTTTAACAACACTCGGATTCAATCGAAATATACTCCGACTTGATGCCAAACTTTTTGTTGGAGAAGAAGAAGCATTATTATTGCTTATTCCATTTCTGCCGGGTGATGAAGAGGGTGGATCTTGTTGTACCCTAATACTACCCCTATTAACTTCTGCCTCATTAACACTACTTGATTCGTCTAACGGTGACAATGGCGGACGTTGTCGTTGTTGTAACATTACACCCTCATCATTATTGCTACCTCTTCCACCATTACTACTACTAACTCCTGCTCGTCCTGTTGAACTACTGTTTGAGTTGTCAAAGATACGGCGTCGAACATTACCAAAGTTAAGACTTCCATGAAAATTACCCCCGGCTGCTAAATCGGCACTATGATCGGAACGAACTGGTGATAATAATGTTTGTTGTGTTGTATGATGCTGGTGCTGGGGTTGTGTACCGTCACGTGATTGTTGTACACTACCGCCATGCTGTCGGCTACTTTGTTGTGTATTGGAAGGAGAGGTGGAAGTAGAAGGAGAGGATGATATGACTATACTAGTTGGAGATGGATTTGTACTTTGGGAAGTAGTAGATGATGCCTTGATACGATGACGATTTTGTACCCTACCAGAAGATGGTACATTGTTATTATCATTATCATTTGATGGGGATATAGTACGACTACTATCTGGATGAGTTGGTGGTCGCTTTTGTTGCACTACCGTCGCTGATGGTGTAGACTGCTGAGCAACCATATTTTTCTTCTGCCGCTGCTGTCGTTGTTTAATTGCCACTGGGGCTGGACCATCGTGTGGATGACTACTATTCATACTTATACTTGAATCACTCCCACTAGCCTCGGAATTGATACTGTTGTTAATAATCTTCTTCTTAAGTTGAGTAACATCTTGAGGAGAAACAACCCGCAAATTGGCAGCAGATGATACATTGTTATTCGATGGAGTTGAACGTGATGATTCCTTATTGGCAGTAGTAGTACGCTCCAATGGTGAATACAACTGTTGTAACATACCCTCCTCCTGTCTTGTCTGATTGAAACTAATACTATTACTCTGCTGGCCTTGATCTGACGGTGACGTAGCAACTTTTCTACCCTCCTTATTAGATGATTGTACACCCAAATGCTTTTGCAATTGATCTCTCATCTTATCACTTCCCTTTGACTTTTGTGATGTTATTCTCTTCTTCATGCTTGACTGTTGTTGTTTACTACTACTGCTACTACTCATACCGCTATGCTGATTAGTAGCACTCCCCTGAGATTGAGATTGCTGTTTGATACCATTCGACTGTCTAACACCACCACCCTTAGACTTCTGTTGCTTCTGTTTCAAACTATGTAATCGTAACCTCCGCTGCAATAATTGTTCATCATTCATTTCATCTGTTAATATTGAATTTGATGTGTTTATTGTACCCACTATACTATTGCCACTACCGGGTGATTTGTTTGGTGATAAGGGAAAGTTGGAGGGTAAGGTAGAGTTGGAGGATGTGGGAAGTTGATTATGCTTTTGAAAATGTTGCTGCATGGTTGTATTGGATATATTATTGGATGTAGAATTGTGTTGTGTTGACTGTTTCATAGGCTGCTTAGCCTGTTGCTTAGATTGTCGTTGCTTATATTGACGAGTGGTATTAGACAATCTCTGCTGCTTATTAGCAAAAGAATCAACTGCTAAAGACGGAGGAGGGTCCATCTTCTTCTTCTTCTTTCCACTATTAACTACGTCTTTTGATTGCGCATTGCTACTTTCAGTTGATTGTACAATACTAATTGGATCAACACCCCTCTCTCTTCTCATTTCTTCCCTTGCGGCTTGCCCTGTGGTGTCAGTCATGCTATTATTATTATTGTTGGTATTACGCTTATATATAATCTGTCGAGCTAAGTTAACCTTACTTGATTGATTCGTAGTATGTGGTGGTGATGGATCTCTTCTTCTCATACTATCAATATCATTGTAGCTATCATCGTTATCATCAGCATCATAATCATCATTGTTGGTGGTATTGTCAGCAGGAGACGGCCAGTCAATAATACCAGAATGTCGCTGTGTATTATTATTATATCGTTCATTAATTAATTCGGTAAAACCTGAGTTGTAACTTAGTACTGATTTATTCTCTTCTCCTTTATTGTCAAATGGAGTAGTAGTTGTAGGGAAAGTATTGTCAAATATTGAATCGGGTGATGAATTGTATATCTCTCGTGTTGACGTCATTGTTGATATACTGTTTGTTTTTTTGCAGTGCTAATATCATATATGATATCCGCTTACAGTTAATCACGCTATCTAAATATCACTATTGGCCATCATTGTTATCATCATCTAGCGTAAGTACAAGTTATCAATATCCCTCTATCTGTTGGCGCTATTCTAATAGCCATTACTATCAACCAAAAGCAATAATAGGTGGGGCTTTTCTCATTGTCGGCATTCGTTGCTCATTCTAAATCCAATATTGTTGTTGGCGATAGAACGAACCGTTGCCTTTGCAAGAACAAAAAACGTACTTCTTCCATTGTATTCTGTATTTTACGGTATCTGAAGATTAATTGTACGAATTACTAAAAATGATGAGCGGCCACGCATGTATTTTTATGTTCTACTGAGACTGATAAATGCGGCGGCGGCAGTTAGAGATATGAGACAGCGGTGTGTAGTAATTGATAAGGTAAGTGGCCGTCTACTACTACGAGTGCGTCGGTGTAATGTTGAGGGCGTCGTCTCGAGCAATCTTTTTTTTTGTGCACATCTTACCATATGTTTTTTTCATATCACATGCACCTTCTTACTTTACTGTAAAATGCCGACACAGATATCTATAACGTCGTATATAATCAACAATAAACTGATAAAGGTAGGTTGATATATTACGACGATTGTATACGACCGTGCAAAGATAGTTGCAATGGTCGAATATTTTTTATCTTATGCTTCACATGCACCTAAGTCTTGTCTTCTCTCTACACACATATGATATTGACGACGCAGATATAAACAACAACCTCTAAACAACAAGCAACAATAGCAATAATGTGGAAGAATCTATCAAAATTACCAATCAAACATCCATTAGCATTCGGTGTAGGCATATCAACAATTAAAACATCCGCCTCGGACTTACTAGTACAAACAGTAGTTGAACAGAAAGAACAAATCGATTGGAAACGTAATGCAGCCTTTGCAACATTTGGTTGTTTCTACTTAGGAGGCGTGCAATATGCATTATACGTACCAATCTTTGGTCGTTTATTTCCAAACGCAGCATCATTCGCTGCCAAGCCACTCAAACAAAAACTAAAAGATATACCCGGTATGATAGCATTATGTGGACAAGTATTCCTAGATCAATTTGTACATCATCCATTATTATACTTTCCTGTATTTTATGGTACACGAGAATTAGTCATGAGTGACACTCCCGATTTAATGAAAGCAATGAAAACATATGCCAATAATATGAAAGAAGATTTGGCTGCCTGTTGGAAAGTTTGGGTACCAACTACATTTATTAACTTTGCGTTTATGCCAATGTGGGCACGAATACCATGGGTTGCGGCTACTAGTATGTTATGGACATGTATACTAAGTGCCATGCGGGGTGGGGATGTGACACATAAACAAGATTTAGAAGCGCCTTTCCCCACCGGTATGACTTTCCATTTATTTGAGGAGGGATTAGATGATTTATTTGCCTGTCCTGTTGATTTAGATCGAGATGATTCTATGGCACATGTATGTATTAGTGGTGCCGGACCGGATCGGATTGGACATGTGGCCAAGATTGCACGAACTGTAGCCGATGCAGGTGGGAATGTTACACATTCAAAGATGGTACGATTAGGACAGGAGCATAACATATTGTGTCATGTTGCCATTGAACCAGAAAAGAGAGGGGATTTAATTGATCGGTTACATAATAACAAGGATCTTAAGCTGTTGAACATTCGTGCATCATCATTAACAAGAAGACAGACTGGTAGACATAAGAAGAAGACAATACTGGGTTTGAAAATACATGTGGTAGGACCAGACTCGCCTGGTATGCTTGCCAACATTGCCGAGGCAATAGCTCGTCGGAACATGTCAATCGAGGACGTGACGACAGAAATAAGAATGGGCAAAGGAAAGCAACGTGACTTTGTTATTGATGCAGATATTGTTACTACGGAAGATATGGAACAAGAACATTTTGATTCACTCCTTGCCGAGTTTGAGAAGTTGAAAAGAGATATGAAACTATCGGTTGTTGATATAAGAGTGCATAGAGACCCTTCGTAAATATATTGTACATAAACTTAATGGGTGGATAACTTACTATATACGGGGAGTGTGTATGCATCTTCTGCCATCACACTAAGGCGTAGTTAGTAGTTGTAAGAGTGTGTATATATTGCTCAAACTACTATCTAGATGACATTGCTCAACCTACTGTCTAATCATCTACTCGACTCCTTGCATTATACTCATGTTAGTATAAAAGGTAGGAGTAGGAGATAAGTCGGCAGCAGACCTAATCCCCACTTCCACACCTACCTACGGCAGCTCCTCTTCCCGGTTCCTCTTGCTTTCCTCTTCCTCTTTCTAGTAGTATCCGTAGCAGATGAAGTCCGTAAGTTTTCAAATAACAAGGGCAACTCCCATCCCCGCAGTGTATGAAAGAGCCTTGACAAGGCGTCTTTCTCTAACTGACGTCCAGGCATATTGAAAACATCGTCAGTTCTTGCTTCAGTATGTTTCTGAATCAGTTCTAATACATGAGGCATTAACTGAAGTGGGAGGTTGTTCAAATGAGATAGATCGAAGAGACCTCCGTCTACTCCACACAAGGCAAGTATGACTTTCTTTCTTATCTTTTGCTGAATACTGATGCCATTATTGACAATAATCGCATGAAGCTCTTGTTCCAATAGAGGCCGCTGATATAGATTGTCAGCACGATATGTATGATATGCAAATGGCATACATGTATGATTAGATTCGATAATTGAATCCATACTTGTTGAATCAAACACTGCTTTGAGTAGAGCCTTATTCCCTTCCTCTGTAATATCATTACCTTGTAAGTGTAACTCCTTGAGGTGTGTGTTCACCGTCAAGGCTGACGCCAATACTAAAGCCTCATTATCTGCGATACTGCAGTGTCTAATACATATTTTCTCTAAAGGATGGTTCCTCCGTATAAAGTCTGCCATGAGGGCACCCCCCTCCGATCCGAGATCGTCCTTAATTATTCCCAAAACTTCAAACCCTCTACAGCCCTTGAGGACTTCCTCAAGAATAGGGATATTGTTTAGTCCACATTTATTAAGTATCAATCGTTCCAGAGCAGTATGATTCTTTAATGCATCCGAGAAGGTGCCGGCAATAGAAAGATCATCAACCACACTATCAACAATAGCAAGATGTTGCAAACTCGAATTGTGATCGAGAAAAGAAGATAAGCGTATGTATCCCTCATTATCCAATCTAGTTCGATGTAATGATAAACTGATCAAATTATGCATTGATTGCAATGTTGGAAAGATGATATCTAATACTGGAATGGGTAGATAGATGCCTTCTATTCGAAAATGTGTCACCGAGGCTCGTCCATTCAATGATTTGGCAAACTTTTTCCAATGAGGTAGCATGATATCATGGTGAGGAAGAATGCCACCATGAGCCTTTTCTCGAAGATATACATTGGTATCATCATCATTATCTTCACAATAAATCTTCATATCAGCCTGTAACTTCTCCATTACAGTGGCCTGAACTTGTGAGTAACCAATACTAATCCAATATGATGCAGGTATAAATGTGGCAAGACGTCGTGAACGTCGAGGAAGAAGTACCACTTGATCACTCATATCTTATATCAATTTATTGTTATTGTGATATTGTGATATTATATTATTAATTGGGTTCTGATCTATATTTTTTGTTCTACACCGAATAGCTCAAAAGCTGACAATAAAGGGAGAGTGAATCGTGTAAGTATACCGTCTTTTTCTGTTGTGATATTATATTATTATGATTCTGTTCTAAAAATAAACGAGAATAAGTGTACGTGTATTAGAGATAAACAACCTGGTTGATAAAGTCGGGGGTAAAATTTTGAGCTTATATCTTGTGCATAAAATATGGCCACCGCCACTGCTCTGCCCCAACAAACCAACACCAAATAATGAGCTACATGATGTACCACACATAATATACTTACTGCGCTGGGCCTTAAGCAGCTACTGTAGAGAAGAATAGAGGATAGTAGAGTCTAGAGTAGGAGAACTCCTTTGGGAGGAATCATTTTATGAGAGTGTATTAAGGATACCCCGGTATCCTAGCCACCAAAAATAGTAGGTAGTAGGTTAGGGATAATATGACCAATTTGCCCAGGAATGCTTATTTATTCCATAGCCTTTATCCGCCTACTAGTAGTGAATGATGAGTAGTAAATCAAGTGAAAGTGGTGATGCTTCGGCGTCGGCGGTATGTGTCGAGTGTGGCGGCTCGATGATACCAAATCAAAAAAAGATATGCACATCATGTGAAAGTGATAGAAATGCTGCATTTGAAAGGAGGGTCAAAAGGGAAGAGGAATTGTTTAATGATGATAAAATGTTTGCAGATCCTCCACCAAAAGATGATTGTCAAATTTGCTTGCTTCAGATGCCTTATGAAGACGGATTGTGTGGGGTCTTTACAGTTTATATGCCTTGCTGTGGAAAACTTCTATGTTCTGGATGTACGGACGCTGAGACAGACGAAATGATGAAGGGGAATCTCAAGCCTTGGTGTTCCTATTGCAGAGTTCCAAGAGCCCAGACAAATGAAGAATATATAAAAAGATGTAAGAAGCGTATGGAACTTGATGATGCTGAAGCATTCAATTGTTTAGCACATCAATATTATCTTGGGAATTGGGGATTATCAAAAGATGTTAACAAGGCATTGGAGTTATGGAATAAGGCAGCGGAACTTGGCTCATGTAGGGCACATTTTGACATTGGTAGTGCATCTGTACGACATAAGATTGACATTGGGGAGAAGGATTTCATTTATCACTTCAAACTCGCGGCAATAGGAGGGCATGAAATGGCAAGATACATGGTGGGTAATATGGTAAGTTATGACGTGGATCGATCAATGAAACACCTTATAATTGCAGCGAGGGCTGGAAATGATGAATCTTTGAAAAAGATTGGAGAAGGATACAAAGCTGGACATGTGACTAAAGATGAGTATGCAAGTACGTTACGTGCTCATAAAGATTCACAAGATGAGATGAAGAGTGAACAAAGAACCAAAGCGTCTGCAAGGGCAATCACCCTCTATCCAGGTCGATCCTAGCATATAAACACTTTATAATTGCAACAAGAAGTGGATATGATAAAGCTTTGGAGGAGATTATTAGCTTGATAAAATAGTCCGGGAATACATAAACTTAATGGGTGGATAACTTACTTGTATTTGAGGAGGAGGTAAGCTATTACTAAGGCATAGTTGTGCGTATATTGCTCAACCTACTATCTATATATATTACTCAAAATACTATCTAATCATCTAGATTCTCGACTCCCTGCCTTGTATACTCATGTATGAAAGGTAAGAGTAGGGATAAGACGGCAGCAGATTAGACTCTGCCTAATCCCCTACTTCCGCACCTACCGACGGCAGCTCCCCTTCCCGGTTTCTCTTGTTTTCCTCTTCCTCTTTCCAGTAGTATCCGTTGCAGATGAAGCCCGTAAATTCTCAAATAACAACGGCAACTCCCAGCCCCGTAGCGTATGAAAGAGTCTTGACAAGGCATCTTTCTCTAACTGTATCGGCCTACTTCTAACCGCTTGTGTTCGGGCGTCAGTGTGTCCCTGGATCAGTTCTAATACACGGGGCATCAACTGAAGTGGGAGGTCATTCAAATGAGATAGATCGAAGAGACCTCCATCAACTCCACACAAGGCCAGTATGACTTTCTTTCTTATCCTTTGCTGAATACTCATGTCATTATTCACACTAATCGCATAAAGCTCTTGTTCCAATGGAGGCCGCTGATATAGGTTGATAGCTTGATATGTAAATGGCATACATGCGTGATTAGATTCGACGATTGAATCCATTGTTGTTGGATCAAACACTGCTTTGAGTAGAGCCTTATTCCCTTCCTCTGTTATGTCGTCGTTACCTTGTAAGTGTAACTCCATGATGTGTGTGTTCTCCTTTAGAGCAGATGCCAATAAAATTGTTTCCGTGTCTGTGATATTGCAGCTTCTCATACATATCTTCTCTATAAGATGGTTGCTCCGTATAAAGTTTGCAACGAGAGCACCCCCCTCCGATCCGAGATCGTCCTTAATTATTCCCAAAACTTTATACCCTCTACAGCCCTTGAGGACTTCCCCAAGAATAGGGATATCGTTTAGTCCACATTTATTAAGTATCAATCGATCCAGAGTAGTATGATTCTTTAATGCATCAGAGAAGGTGCTGGCAATAGAAAGATCATCAAGCATACTATCAACAATAGCAAGATATTGCAAACTCGAATTGTGATTGAGAAAAGACGCTATGTATTGATATCCTTCACTGCCCAATCCAACATTATACAGCAACATATCATTCAAATTCATTGTTTGTATTGTTGGAAACATAATATCTAATACTGGAGTGGGCAGAGTAATGCCAATTAAAGACAATGAGTTGATGGAGGTTTGTCCATGTAGTGCTTTGAACAACTTTTTCCAATGGGGAAGCAACATATCGTGATGCGGTAGCCTATCACCACCATTAGGTTTTCCTTGTATTGTAACATCATTATCTTCACTCACATCGGTATACTTCTTCATATCATTCTGTAGATTTTCCATCAATTGTGCATCTTCTTGAGAATAACCAATACTAATCCAATGTGACGCGGGGATAAATGTTGCAAGACGTCGTGAACGTCGAGGAAGTACCGACTGATTATTCATTCTTATTATATTCGATATACCGATGCCTTATATTATTATTATTCTGTACTAAGTAATAAAAGAGAGAGTGATGTGTGATGTGCATATCATGTGAGCATTAATAAACTTCCATAAGTTCTAGTGCATATTAATTAATATTATGCCACCGTACTGACTAGACACGAAACCGCCCATCACCAAGTAAACTTGAATTTGAACAACATCAAATACCACATAACAGTGCTTGACCTTATTATACTAACTAACTCACAACTCACACACGTTGTTTTATAGGTGCACCTTCGATATAAAATTTAGTCTTATCTCTTGTGCATAAAGTTGGCTGGCCGAACAAACCACACAAAATGAACATGAATTTGAACATTATATACTACATACAATCTACTACTGCACTGACTGAGCCTTTAGCCTCCGAGAAGAGTTGCAATTTGCAATACAAATAAACACTAACAGACACTAACAAAACATGCAAAACACCTAAATGGAGTTTCTCTCTTATGAAAACTTTTAGTTTGCCATTCGCCATTATGGTAGTTGCCATACTATGTGGTGTGGCTGTTTACTATTGCTTACAATATATCAATAAAGCGTCCGTATACCCTTACTTAGCCTTCATCTATTGAATCAGGTCGTTGTGGTTGTAGTGTAAGGTATTGTTGTATCTCATAGATTTGATATATATGCAATAGACCATAGAAGAAGCAAATATGGACTCTTCTGCAGATCCATATGTGAAGAGCCTTCTCTCGTTTGGTTCATCTCTTGAATCTGCACTAAGTAGTAACAACAATACTAATCGTCGTGGTAAAAAGAGGAGGAAGAGTATAAGTTGGATATCAATACTATTCATTGGTATTATTATTGTAT
>Ga0214478_100552_pt1 | contig 21731 bp, 15 predicted proteins | sample M1_20Mar14CPVII9_2_FD_178001 | JGI IMG/M metagenome (GOLD analysis project Ga0214478, IMG submission 178001) | Marine eukaryotic communities from Monterey Bay, California, United States - M1_20Mar14CPVII9sort6BwellD7 | ecosystem: Environmental > Aquatic > Marine > Unclassified | place: USA...
GGATCCGATGGCTTGATTGTTGTGATTGTATTATCCCATTCCACTATAGTTCCAGGAGTTTTATGAGTCGACCATTCTTTGTAATGTTCAAGTGCATTTGTCCATGTGCTCTCCTCATAGATACCATTTGGACAATGTACTGATAACACACCCAAATGTGATACTACATAGCGTCGAGTGATACGATAAACAAGATGTGAGCACAGTATATATCAACATATTGTTTATGATGTGCATGAGGTACAATACGTGAGAACAGTGTATCAAAATGATTTTATGAGGATATGTAATGTTTATACATTCATAAACACTTACCTGGTTCGCAATTACCATACTTACCATCACGATTGTCGTCAAAGAAGAGCATATCCTTATAATCAATACCAGATGCATGTTTAATATTACTAAAATGTTGTAGCTTATCACCGGGGAAGATTTCTATATGATCAAATAACTCTCTTAATTCAAATTGATTTAATAAATCATGTGCCCAGTCGACAGACTTTGTTCGTGATGCTATTGCAAACTTGACATCTGAATATTGTTCATTTCTAATTTGCTCGATTATACTTTTGACCGCCGGGTACAATTTAACATCTTTATGTGCAACTGGATATTGATTCGATCTTTGTAACTTTCGTAGTTGATATAATTCAGGTGTCCAAAGCGTATTATCTAAATCGAAGACAATTAGAGATGGTAGAGAGTTGAGAATGAGTGTGGATGATGACGTTTGTGATGAGGTGATGTATCGGGAGGCCAATGAGGTATGGCAATTAGTACTAATAAAAGCCGACCCAATTCTAAACAACATTGATATTTGGAAGAACGATACTAGCCGATACATTATATATTGTTTTCAATAGCAATACTTCCAATACTATTATCCTTTATGTACATACCTTCAATCAATCCTCAGTCCATAGGGTCTCACCTAAATTATTAGGTATTGTTCCTTTCATGAACGAACCTAATACTCTCATAATCAACTTAGTGTGAGTGGATGGATGAGGTTGGATGGAATAGAGGGGAAGCAGATATTCAGAAAGCTAAAACGTACATCAAATCACATACCATACCTAAATAAGGACATTAAGTTAGCTTACTTGTAATACCTACAAAATGGCACCAAACTTAATCAAATCAACATCATCGAGTGTATCTGATAGTAGCTCTATTGAATGTTGTGTGGACAATACAGCAACAAAGACTCCAAAGATTGGGCCCGAGCCGACGTTAATATCTCGACGACAAGTGGATAGTTTATACTCCATCTTGGAAGCAACAACTAATGCATTTAATCAATTGGATATACCGTATATTCTTACGGGTGGCAGTTTACTAGGAGCAATTCGACAAAACTCTATATTATTTTGTGACGATGATATAGACATTGCAATTCTAGAATCAGGAGGTGGCAATGAAATGTATGAAAAAGCAAAAGCAAACCTTCCTACTCTACTAGGAAATGAATATCAATATACTATCAAACCATGGGAAGGCGGAGATAAGATTAGATTAAAGGCATGTTCTAATGTATTTCTTGATGTGTTTGTGATCAGAAGATACAACAATATCGATGAACTAATTGAAATCATAGGAACAAAAAAGAATGGAGATAAGCAAAGTGATGAGTATGTGAATGGAATTGTGAATACCATCAATAAGGCATTGCATTCACAGGGAGAAATTAATATGATTGACAATGATACTGACACAACAACACTTGAGCTACCATGTCCTATATATCACTTCAGTACACGTAAGGCAATCGAACTATGGACGAAGGAAGTGTACAGAGAATGTGAATTATATCCCATTGTACACAACTTGATCATGGGACCTATCACTGGACTCTCTGGCCCACAAACTCCAGTGTTGTTATTAAAGCGAGCTTTTGGTGATGATTGTTTTAAAGTGTACTACCAGAGTATGAGCCATGGTAACAATAAAACTGCTGGAAAGCACATCAAAGACGACATAACTAATTTAAAACCTCTTGTTGGAAATGGAGGTCAGTGGATGAGTAGTGAAAAGACTCCTCTTTCTGATGAACATTATATACCAATGCAACCAGTTATTAAAGCAAAAAGAAGATATACTCAACACAACAAGGCGAAATTCTTTGAATACTTGGAAACACAAAGCAAAACAGAGGTCCAGATACTGATAAAAGCTGGAGTTCTTCCAGATCTGTCCGCCAACAATCAAACGACTACTCATATCATATCAGAAGAGAAAAAGAAACGAACTGTATATATGGATGGTGTATTTGATTTATTCCATGTTGGTCATCTTAATGCTATTGAACAATGCAGTGCCTTGGGAGACCGAGTCATTATTGGGGTTACTGGGGATGAAGATGCTTCTGGGTATAAAAGGAAACCAATAATGTCACAAGCCGATCGAACAGCTATAGTCGAAGCTTTGAAAGCTGTTGACGAAGTTGTCTGTCCATGTCCATTGGTTGTAACAGAAGAGTTTATGAGAGAGAAGGGTATTGATTTAGTAGTTCACGGCTTTGCCAATCCAGGCGACAAGGAGAGACAAAGAGAGTTCTTTCATATTGCGATGGATCAAGGGAAGTTTCAAGAGATTGATTACTACTCAGATCTCAGCACAACTGATATCATTCGACGAATTCAACAACAAGAGGATAAAGATGACAAGAATGCAAAGATAGAAAAGAAGTGGTTTGGTAGTGCATTAACGGCAGCCACAAGTGGCGCATCAGCCTTGGAGTATGATCCATTTCCTTTAAATCTCCGAAATGTTATCGAGCCACAACTTCGAAAAGCAACCAAAAAGAGGAGTGAAGCTCTAAATGCCACCAAAGAAGCAACTGGCGTATCCATATATGAAGATATCATGAACAAGTTTAGTAATGGAAAGTATGCTCAAGAAGGTTCATTCGACTACGACCCGCAGACATATAAACTTCGGGAGAGCTTCCTTGAATCAGCATGTTTACCATCTGACTTTGACTTGTCTCGACTTCACGAGAATACAAATCAAAACTTAAAAGATGAATTACTCTTTGCCTTTGCGAGTAATTATCGACAGTTCCAAACAGTATACGATGATTTCGTCCGACGAGTATGTATTCCGTTTGTGGCATCAATGTCAGAGACGCCTATAGAAGAAGTCTATTACCAATCATTTCCTTGTGTGAGGATTATCCGGCCTACAGAATTCTCCATAGGCCCACACGCTGACACTGCTTACGGTCATCATCCATGCTCGATAAACTTCTATATACCTTTGACGAAGATACAAGATACTGCATCTCTTTTCCTTGAGAGTAGACCGGGAAGTGAAGATTGGCATCCTATTATAGGTCAGTACGGTATGATCAAGCACTTTGCTGGAGCAATTTGCGCTCACTGGACACCTGAAAACAATACCGACTTCACTAGAGTATCCCTAGACTTTCGTATCATACCTGGAACCATGTATCATGCTCTCAAGTGTGGAGGTAAGCAGCCGGGAGGCGTCAGAGATGTATACAGAGAAAAGGATGGTTATTACAGCCGTAGCACATGTGCAAATAATGTCTCGGATATATGGAATAAAGAAGGTTCACTCAATACGCCTGATGCTCGTTTTGGTTATCCTTGGACCAAATATAAACCAACTAAACTAAAATAGTGAAGACTATAACAGTATACAACACATCTCCTAACTTCTAAGTATCTTCTTTCCTCATCTAAGTGAATTAGGATTTTGACAAGATGGCAAAACATACAGACAAGATCAAGTAATAGTTGTCTTTTGATATCAACCAAACCTTACTAAGATTATACCGTAAAAACAATATTATTAATTTTTTCTTTTTCACTTCATTTAACCCTTACGGACAAACTTTCGCTCTGGTGGAGTTCTAACCCTACGTCCTTCCCTGGAACGTCCACGGACAATACGTTGATGCACAGCAGCCTCAACACAGTAGTACATCTTAATGTAAAGCTTGGGAAGTTGGTACTCTTGGTATGCAGAAGCTTCCTTAATATCTCTAAGTGATGATGCATCAACAATGTTACGTACGACGAAACGCTTGATGGCCTTATCCTTGGGGATGGCCTTTCCAGTGGATGCACATCTATAATGTTTTTTATATATATAAATATGGATATGTGGATAGAAAGAGAGGGGTATTAGATATTGCAGTGTCGAGTAAAGGAGATTAAATTGGATGTAATATTGCAAATGACCCTTGGTCATCTACAAACTATTCGCACACAATAATAACTCACCTAACACGCTTAACGTGTCCACGTCCGTGCTTATTTCTTCCGTGATTACGTCTCTTGACAGTCATGATTGCAATATGTATTATATCAACTGCAATAAGGGGATAGAGGTGAAAAAAGTTAGTATATCATATGAATAAAATTATATACATCTCCAGGCCGCAAAATCGAAGCATTGACACCGCATACGTTTCTACACAATATAAACCATCTATAATGATATTCAACCGCTGCATTTGTCTTACTAGGAACACTTAATCAATACATACCTTTGTTTTATTTATTGTTTGTTAGCGTCGACGGCCAGACGAAAATTTACCTGAAAACTAAATTTCTCATGGTATGAATCCGTGATACTGATTTATCAACAATGTCAGCCCAGCGCGTGACGGATTGATTAAACGTAAACGTTTAGCGACATTGAGGAGGAGATTGGTTCAATTCAATTAATATGAGATCAATGATGGCTTCTTCATTGTCTTACTATATAATTGCAGTATTCATATTACAAACATTGTCGCCTGAGGTATCATCATTCGGAATTCCACCACCCGAGAGACTCCGTAATCTCCTCGAAGCTGCAGACAGAGGAGAATCTCCAATTTTACTATTGCCATGTTGTTATGATGGATTGACAGCTCGACTTGTTGGACTATCGGGTTGTAAGTTGTATGCTACATATCTCTTGTGTATGTCAGTCATATCTAATATCATTCTCATTGAACGTGCTTATTGATCTTTGCATTGAACAATGCATATCCTATCAAACAAATATGATCATATCATATTTCTCCATGAAACAATATACATACATATCCTGTCAAATAACATACGATACAATAAAAATAGTCAATGCAACATTTATGACAGGATTTGGTGTTAGCGCAGCAAATGGATACCCAGATACACAATTAGTATCATATAATGAAATGCTATCCCATGCAAATTCAGTAGCAGAAGGATTATCGAGTGCTGCATTAGAAGTGGCAAAGTATGGAGAAGAAGGAGAAGAGGAGACCGAAAGTAGTTCGCCTCCAATAGCTATCCCTTGTATTGCTGATGGCGATACTGGCTATGTGAGTTCGTATGATTTGCATAACTTTATCGCAAGTGCTTCTAAGTCTTTGGTGTACATATACAAGTACAATCAATGATATGATAAATGAGTGTACTTCTCATGCACATAAATATGGTGCATATCAAACATATTCAACAGCATTCACGCTCACAACTTTTATCATTATATCTGTTTCTATCCTTATATCTACCAGGGCAATGCTATCAATGTAAAGCGTACCGTGTTTGGTTATGCTCGAGCCGGTATGGCAGGAATGATGATAGAAGATCAGGTTTCACCAAAGAGATGTGGTCATGTTGCAGGCAAATCTGTTGTACCATTTGATGAAGCTGTACAAAGAGTTAAAGCTGCTTGTGATGCCAGGTAAGAGAAGATCAGTGTAGTATTATATATACTTGGAGATATTACAGAATTTTTTCTAACAATACACACGGATTTCTTCCAGAGATGAGTATGAAGCATTGTTTGGAAAAGGTACCGGACCACTAATATTGGCTAGAACAGATTCATTAGTTACCGATGGATTTGAGGATGCCATTCAAAGATGCATCGCATTCAGAGAAGAAGCTGGTTGTGATATGACTTTCTTGGAAGCACCACAATCGATAGAACAAATGCAAGAGTATTGTGATCGTGTCTCAGGAGCCAAACTTGCAAACATGTTAGAATATGGCTCGACACCGATACTACCGCCTGATGAACTACAAAAGATGGGATATACAATGGCTGCATATCCATTGACTCTTCTATCTGCATCTATCAAAGCAATGCAAGAATCTTTAGAACTGATTAAGGAAGGCAAACCAACTTATGACAAGATACTCTCATTTGCAGAAACAAAGGATGTTGTAGGTTTCACAAAATATGGAAAAGAGGAAGAGCGATATAAAGTAAATGAATGATCACAATATAGAGGACCTGCTATTGCTTGACGACAAAGATACCTCTAAAGGTATCCTTCATCGGCCATCAAAATCTACACATGTCTGAAATCCACTCATCGATGGCTTTATGTAGGACTGCTATCTAATATACATAAGAGATTGAACCCATATTAGTAGTGTGTTCCATCAAAGTATATATTATGTTTAGACTGGCAACTCATTCTCGCTATGCCGCAGTTAAGCGGTCTTTTTCTTCCTACACAAAATCTACATCAATCACAAAGAAGAGGAGTAATAATGTTTGCTTATGTAACAGTATATCATTGCAACGTCCTCTATCAACATCAAATCTACACATACCGTCAGTATCATATATGAATAATGGCAGTTTTAATGGTGGATCTCAGTATATGCAAAATCGATGCTTCTTCTTTAGTAGTGGTGGAGATGATGACAGTAACAACAACAATGACGATAAAAAGAAAGGAGACAAAGATATAAAAGATATCGATGATGATAAAGATGATGATAAAAAAGATAAAGACAATAGCAAACAAGATGATAATACAACTGAATCAAAAAGTGCTGAAGATTCTGATTCACCGCCGTCTCCGACATTGAATAACTCGGCTAGATATAAGACATCAGATACTCGAAGTAATGTGTTAGTACCAACAACAAGATTGGGGTTTGGCGACCAGGCTCCTAGATATCCACATTTAACGGCTTTACCAGTTACAAGAGGACCGGTCTTTCCTGGGTAAGTATTTATGATATTACTTGTATATGTTGTACATATCATATGTTCATTATACTAACTAAACAACAATCTACTTTTTATCACTATTAACAGAGTATTAACCCCCATTACAATATCTGATCAAAAGACAATAGAAGCAGTAGAAAGAGTAATGTCAGCAGGAGGGGGATATCTCGGTTTATTCCAACGCAAAGATGAATCTGATCCATCTAAACCGTTGCTCGAGTATCCCGAAGTTATTACAGATGCATCAGAGATTTATAGTGTTGGGACATTTGCTCAAATACAGAGAATGACAAAGGCAGATGAGGAAGGTCACATCCACCCATTTGATGAGCCTAAAGACGATGAAGAGAAGGAGTCTAATCCTGATCATGCAAATTTACTAATAATGCCACATCGACGTATCGATCTATTATCAGTTGATGAGATTGGACCACCAATAGACGTTACTGTTTCACATTGGGATAGGTTACAATACATTCGGGGTGAAGATAGTTCTAGAGATGACTTGATACAAGCTCTATGTCAAGAGGTACTAAGTACTATTCGGGAGGTTGCACAGATGAATTCACTATTTAAGGAGCAGGTGGTTAATCTTGTACCGTCGTCACATCTCTTTGATATGAAGGATCCATATAGGCTAGCAGATTTCGCTGCCTCATTATCGAGTGGTGGTGAAGTTGCTGAGTTGCAAGCATTACTTGAAGAGAAGGATGCAGAACAGAGATTACACAAAGCACTTGTGATATTATCAAAAGAGCGCGAGATATCCAAGCTTCAAAAGGAGATAGGCGCAAAAGTCGAGGAAAAGATGAGTGAAGCACAGAGGAAGTACTTCCTAACAGAACAACTCAAAACGATAAAGAAAGAGCTTGGGATGGAAAAGGATGACAAGGAGGCGCTTGTGGAGAAGTATAGGAAACAGTTAGCAGAGTATCCATCAATTCCAGACGAGATTAATGAGATTATCGAATCAGAATTAGACAAGCTCTCTACACTTGAGAAGAATAGTTCAGAGTTCAATGTCACTAGGAGCTACCTCGACTGGTTGACTGGTATACCTTGGGGTGTTCTAACAGAAGAGAACTTTGACATTACTGCTGCACGACAAGTCTTAGATCAGGATCACTATGGTATGGATGAAGTCAAGGAAACCATACTCCAGTTTATTGCTGTCGGGAAGCTCAAAGGCAGTGTTCAGGGCAAGATCTTATGTCTTGCAGGTCCGCCAGGCACTGGCAAGACATCCATTGCAGAGAGTGTTGCAACTGCACTAGGGAGAAAGTTCTTCCGATTCAGTGTTGGTGGCATGAGTGATGTCAGTGAAATCAAAGGCCACAGACGCACATATGTTGGAGCCATGCCTGGAAAGATTATTCAATGTTTGAAAAGTACCGAGTCTACCAATCCACTAGTATTGATTGATGAGATTGATAAGCTTGGGAAAGACTTCCGTGGCGATCCAGCCTCTGCACTCCTTGAGGTATTAGATCCTTCACAGAATTCTACATTCCGAGATCACTTCATTGATGCTCCTGTGGATATCAGTAAGGTATTGTTCATGTGTACTGCTAATGACTTATCCACAATCCCAGGCCCTCTTCTTGATAGAATGGAGGTTATTCGGTTGTCGGGTTATGACGTCCCAGAGAAGTTGGAGATTGCAGAACAGTATCTTGTACCCAAGTCAATGGTTAATAGTGGCCTTATGATAAAGGAAACTCCCGAGGAGGAAGAGAAATCAGAAGAAGAAAAGTCAGACGATGCTGCTGACAAAGAAAAAGATGATTCAGCTGCCGATAAGAAGAAGGAACATGTCAAACCAGTCTATCGTCTTGCGGATACGATACCAGAATCACTCACTATTGAGAGAAGTGCTCTTGAGAGTCTTGTTCGTTGGTATTGTCGTGAGGCCGGTGTTCGTAATCTGGCCAAAAAGATTGACAAGATTACAGGGCTATTATCTCTGCAGGTAGTTGCCGAAGAGGAAGGAGCACAACTAACAGAGAAGAGTTCTAGACAATCAGATACTTGGCAAGTATCTTCTGACAACTTACATGAGTATGTTGGTAAGCCAATATTTACATCCGATCGTCTATATGAGACAGACCCTTTGCCGCATGGTATAGTCATGGGGTTAGCTTGGACTTCGATGGGAGGATCAGCACTCTATGTTGAAACTCAAGGCATCAAGCGTGGGCTTGACAATGAAGGCAAACCTAGAGGTGGTGGAACTTTGAAGGTTACAGGTCAAATGGGAGATGTAATGAAAGAGAGTACTCAGATCGCCTATACTGTTGCTCGAGCTCGTCTGGCTGAAATTGAGCCCGACAATACCTACTTTGATGTGACAGATATACACATGCATGTCCCAGAAGGAGCAACGCCCAAAGACGGTCCTTCTGCCGGTATAACCATGGTAACTTCCATGCTCTCACTTGCTCTCGACAAGAGTATCAAGAGTGAGCTTGCAATGACCGGCGAAGTCAGCTTAACAGGCAAGGTGCTTGCAGTGGGAGGTATCAAGGAGAAAGTCATGGCTGCTAGAAGAGCAGGTATCAAATGTCTCATCTTTCCAGAAGAATGTAGGCGTGACTTCGATGAACTTCCTGACTATCTCAAAGAGGGCTTAGATGTCAACTATGCTACAGATTATGCTAGTGTATACGATGTTGCATTCGGTGCCAATTAAGCTTGTTAATACTTAAAACAGAGTCATATCTTTTCTTTAATCATCAAGTCTCTGACAATCTATACATTAACATGAAGCAATCTGATTTTGGGTTTTTGATTGCAGCTTTCCTCTCGAGAGTTGTGTGTACACATTTTGACATGCTCCAATGTACCTATATCATTTTATGTGTTAAAACTTGATCTTTCTCTCAATGTTCTTCTCCTTCAGGCGTGTTACCGGTTCCATTTCTCCAGTTTCAGGATTCTGCATCCATTTGAAGTAACCTGCATTGTTTGGGCCCCTATAGTCCTCAGTACTATCAAAACCTTGACTCTTCTTCCTATTACTATCATTCTCTCCATAAAAGCTACTTTTCCTCTTCCCATAGAATGCTGCCCCAGCCCCTAATCGTCGGGATGTTGCATCATCTACAAAGTTATCTAATTCCTGAAAGAAGTTACCAAAGAACCCTTTCTTCTGTTTAGGTTGTTCTACTGATTCATTATTATCATTGTATTCACCGTCGGGTGCATCTTTGCCAAAATTGTAGAATGATTCTGATAGTTGACTAGTATTCACTCTGCTATTAGTTGTAGTTGACTGTATGGTATTGCAACTGGTAGTAAATGCAGCTGATTCTTGAACTACTGTACTGCATACCAAAGCAAATATAGCTATTGTTATTGTTAGTTCGGTTGTCCACATGATATTTTTGTTGAGTGAGTTTATCTAATGTCTACACCGCCGATCCAATCAAATATCTGAGTAATCGCCGCTGCTAACTTGTAGGTATATTGACTATACTACTATTATGTGCCGCCGCTGCTAATGAAGAGATTGTTACCTACATGTTCATAGTCTTCAACAGGTTGCAGTGAGTGAGTCAGTAAGGGTTCTTAGTTTTTATGTGGTCTATTTTACCTATGCATCGACCTCATAAACTTAGAATGTGTATATTATGTTGTAAGTTTACCATATTGAAGGAGTTTGTGAGAGATGTTTGCTGTAAGTTTTACTTAAGAGGAGTTTAATTACTTGATAATATCAGTCAGTATATAGTAATTGTGCGGAGGGTATAGATAAGTGCATAAGATAGGCACAAAAACAACACAAACATAATATTATGATGGCTAACATTGAAAATACCACACATACACCATTGGTAGTTACAACTCCAAAGAAGAAACCACATAGAACTATACGGTGTATAAATTTCAAATGTCATCAATTCCAATCAGATAATAGTATTACATCTTCTGTAGAGTCAGATATACAAACTGATATATTGGTTGATTGGTTGTCTAACGGTGCATCAAACAGTAATGAGGTAAATGAGAAGAAGACAGCAACTAAATCATGTCCAAATAGACTGCATGCATCTATTGTAATCTTAAATACAATTAGAGATGCATGTCGACCATATCTTGAATCGTCTACGTCACCACAACAAGCTGCCTCAGCAACTACTACTGTAGGTTTCTCACCTACTCGTTCTTCATCACTGAACAATAGTAAAGTCAATACTAAGGATGTGCAACCAAATTTCAATGATAATCAGGTTACATATGAAGACTCATTCCCGTCGTTATCATCTAGTATACCTTCGACTGCAGCACCGACAATGCTTGTGGGCAGAAAGAAGAATAAGAGTCCCAAGAAAAGTACTACTACTATTCAATCGGCAGCTTCTACTTCTGTACCTACTTCAACAACGCCTACATTGCTTGTTGGAAGAAAAAAGAGTAAAGTTACAAAGAATGGCACAAAACAAATATCAAATGGTGGTAACTCAATCAGTCAAAGTATTACAAAGGGTACCACAAATAATATGAACAGCTCACTGAAAGGTTCACCAAAAGCAAAAAAGAGAATAAAGCCAATCACAATATCACTATCGACTGGAGTAGATTCGGCATTTGCTGTTTCATCCACAAGTGACTTTAAATCACTAGCGAATCAGGGAAATATAGCATCTTTACCATCTCAGGCAACTACACAACAAATAGCTACTACTAATGATGATGATGATCATATACTTCCAAAGATTAAAAGTACAAGTCCTTCCAATATAGTTGGTACCGAAATAGATATGGACGAGTCTAACAAAGTCGGAACAACTCTAAACCCTGATGATTTGCAAAAGTTAAAGAGACTTGTGAGAATCTATTCAACAATTATCAGATCACATTTAGCACCATCACTTCTATTGGAGATGCACCTTCTTGTGAGGCTTATTTCATTATCATCATCCAGACTCAAGACTTTAGATGAGACCACTACTACGACACATCAAACAAACTATTGTGACCTATTTCAATCTGAAGTAGCGTGTAGAACATTTGCCGCTGAAACATTTACATCCTTGGAGGGTGTAATAATAAACATGGGACATGAAACAATTAAACTCTTCGTGGCACTACCAGCGTTACAAAAGCAATGTCCAGAATTATGCATGAAGTTGCAGGATATTATAGATACTGGGAACTCGGAATTGCTATTTGAGACGGATCAGAAGGCTCTTGGATCGAATACGAACACACCTCATCTTACCCTGCCATTTGACCATGCACGAGATTCACGGCATAATTATCGTTCACCGGATTTGAGTAGACAATTCAAGGAGCGTGAGGAATTACGAGATTCCTTCGTTCGTCAACTTCGTTCTTTTCAGGATGTACGTGGTAAACTCATGGAGCACGAGCAGGCTGAAAAATGTATCAGTTCTATTCGATATGAATCTAGAGAAATGCTAAAGAAGATGTCGTCAGGAAATATACTGTGGTTTGTAAACTTCTTCTGTGACTTGCTGTGCCAGATCGGGAATACTCCTATTAGTGAGACTGATTCGGAAGTACTGAAACAGATTGGTGATAAGAAGAGATTGCAGAAACTACACATGAGATTCACTTCAAAGAGCGGACAAACGAATAAGAGCAGTAGGAAGCTTCGGATTGATCAGAAAGGGACGTCGTCTAATATAAAGACTACACCAGATCAGAGTTTTGCTATTGGACATCAAGAGTTCTTCTTTATATTTCTCCAAGCGGGTGACTCGTACAAGTTCAATGTTCATATGAAGCGTCGATTGGCTCGACTCATTACTGAAATGTCAGCTGTGAATGAAACGAAAGGATTATGTGAACACATCTCAAAGACACAAATGCTGGCAAAGTTCCTTGGTATGTTAGTGTTTAGTCCAAACTGGGACATGTCTGTTAACACTCCCAATTCAGTGATTGACCATAATAACAATTCGGCTGTCAACTCATTCCCAATCGATGTGAAGAAATGTATTGTAACCGCGTGGAAACAATATCGATTGGTTGTTGTTATTCCATGGGCAGTACAATATCTCAGGATGATGAGATGGTAAGCACTCGTATTTAGTTCGCTATACTTTCTCATTACTTATTTGAATACTCACACTATATCCTTCTGTCAATAGGGATGAGGTATCAAGGAAAAACAAATACTATATTGATACCTTCACTCTACTCCAAAGTATCAATCACTATTGTCTACCATATCAAATCATGCGGCACAGTTACTATCAATCAAATGTAGCTCTGTTGGTATCTTTTGAATTGGACACTCTTTTCCATGATGTCATTATTGCTCCAACTCAAGTGTTATCTCTTCCAGAAAGACAAACAGCGAATGAAACAACAGACTCGTCCAACCTGATTCCACTCGATAATTATCCTCTTTGGTTCAGTAAATCATTCTTGTTTCCGTCTATACCACATCTGAAAGATTTATGTGAGCTACTAAAAGATGTGGCTCAGAATAATAGTAAAATGTCAGGTACGTCAAGCACCAAAAAAGTAAGACCGAATATGATTAGAAAGATATCATTCAGTGGTTCGTTTAGTGGCGATAGATCTATAACTGCTAGTCCGTGGTCAGGCACGCGTGCTGGAACTCCTTCAAGCAGTGATAAGATTGGAATAAAGGAAAGATTGGTAGATGCATTCTTTCATCAACACAAGGATTTGCAACAACTTTGTGAGACAGTAGTCGACCGTGCCATCAAGAACTTTACTAAGACAGTATCAGAATCATTAATACCGCCGATATTCAAGAATGGTGCAACTTCATTTGAAGATTATTTAGACAAATTACCACGAATGACACTCAAGGAGTACAATAAACTATTGAAAAGTTTAGATTCGGATGCAAATAAAGAAGCAACATCTCTGATGAGTGATGACTTTAACAGAATCATTAGAGGTACGTTAAAGCTGCTTGCTCCTACAGAGACCCAAGACAAGGTTGTAGAAGTGGCATCAACTCTATCAATCAATCACGCCACTCAAAAAGGAAAGAGTGTAATCCGAGCAATTATTTCAGAAGAGAAGAAGAAACTCGTGGATGAGTTTATTCGAAAGCAGAAGAAGGTTGAAGCAGGAGTACCATTAAAGAGAGTTAGTGCACTAAAAGACAAGCATATTATATCCAACTACTCACAACTCCATGTCCTTGTCGAGGTAACTGAATCGCTGAAAGGATTGCATGATGATCAAATGGAGGATGGCTCTATTACTACAATCTTGCAAAGCTTGAAGCATCGTAAAGCAAAAGCTATGGATTATATACAGAGATATTATATTGGAACTGGTAGTTCTCAGACAACTATTGACTTTGAGCAACAATGTACATCACTGTTGAGAAAGTTATTCTCCAATCCATCACATATTCATTTGCTTGAGGCTGTTATTGAAGTTGGTGATTTACTCTCTCATCTTGGTATGATGGGGTATGCTCATTCATCACAGACTGAAATAGAATCTCTACTTTGTGACGATGGCAATATGCTTTCACTGGTGAATGCATGCAATGAAGACTCTATTAGCCATGAGTCAGTTGGCAACTTTTTGTTCATGATGATAGAAGGCTCCTTTGTGTGTTATCTTGCTTTAGAGAATGCCTTGCTTCATTCAATAAAGGTGAATGAGGATGCAACAGCTGTTGCTAAGATTGTTTTGAAACGACTAGCTTCACGATTAGGAGCTGAGAACAGCACAGAAGGACTTGCACTTATGATTCGTCTCCAGAGATCCATTTCCCGTTTAGAAGGTGACACAACAGGGCCGGTTTCAAAAGTGTTATTCAGTAATGTGTAGGTACAAGCTACAATCTTAATGTAGCCAATATACTTATTATCACACATATTTACATATCCTATTTATAGTATACACTTTCAACACTTCATTGATCTGTTGAACTATTATATATAGCATCCCATAGAGTGAAGAGCTCTTTAGCCCACGATTCGTCGTTATTTGAAAATAGTTCTGCTTCTCTTCCACTAACATCTCCAGAGGCAATAAAGTTCCACAACAGGTTATCCCTCATACTATACACGGCATCCCAATCATATGTTTTCATCATCTTGACAGATACTCGAGATAAAAGAGATACTTGTTGACTTATGGCCTTCTTTGATGATTCTAATAGGATATCAATTGGGATATCATTTGATGTTTGAAGTATTGTCAAATCATCTATAATCTGCTGAAGTTCGATCGATTCCTGAGAATTTTTCTGTACCATATTGCCATTCAATACCTTGGTATAGGAATCAATCAAATCACCGAATCCAGCCTTTAGTTTTGTGATTGTTTCATCTAATTGCCTTTGTTTATCAAGTGGTAGATTCTCATATCTGAAGTTGTTATCGACTGGTGGTGAATCTAGAAACCGACGATCGCCTATTCTTTTTGCTACCCGATTACTTGCTGATGATACGCCGTTTGGTATGATCAAAAGCAAGAGAGAACAGGATAAGATGATAAGAGTTGATATACTATTGGATTGCATATCGAATGTTATATAAGTATAATAATGAGTTATCTCTCTAGAGATATATCTAGAGTTGCGTTTTTATTTTGTGTGAGCGAGTAGAAGGGTCGTTGCAAAAATAATGCATGCATTTTTGTATGTGTCGCCCCAGTACCACGAAAGGATACCAAGCAGCCCTTCTTTTTGAGACGTACAATACAACAACCCATGCATGAAATAATAACAGGAGCTTATGTTTATTTGTTATACACAATCAATGTATGTCTACAATCCATATTATTACAATCCATCTACATAGACAAACTTATGTTAAGGATCACTGCTATAACTCATCTCTGCGGTCATCATCTGATATACTATTTCTTTTGCTTGCCTGGCTTTGGAGTCCGTTCCATATAATCTTTAATTCTTTCTCCCATGTATCATCATTGCTCTTATACATGTTGGCATCAGATGAGCTAATCTTACCCAATTCTATCAGCGTGTCTAGTATCCCTCCTCTTTTCTCGTATACCAATGACCACTCTGATTTAGATATCAAGTCTAATGCAGAGTCTACAGCTTTTACCATTTCTCCCTTCATTGCATTGGTACTTGTTTTATCGATTGATGGTTTTGTTTGTTTTATCGGCGGTGGTATTTGTTGTTTTATTGGCTCATACTCGGACATTGATTTTACTTTTGCCTTGATTAATGCAAGGGTATCTTCATCCATTGCATCCGCACCCATTATTTGCATTACTTCTTCAAACGCTTCCTCTCTTTCTTCATCTGACATTAATGCAAACATTTCCATTACTTCCTGTAACTCTTCATCGTCTATGTCGACTAATGGGGTATCATTGTCATTTATTTGTTCGTCTGTTGCATCTTTTGACTTTATACCAAATGCCGCATTTGTCTATGTGTGCGAGATGATGCAAAACGATTAGAAATATTACTGTTAGAATATAAGCATAGTTATCCAACAGTCAAACTCTTATAACCTGAATAAAACATCATGATGGCAAGGGTACCACAGGACAGGGTTTACAACAATACAGGGTATCTTTTCATCAATACTCAACACACGGAACTGCGAAGTGATTGCATAGTGTCCATTCGAAAGAGTACCAAAAACTGATCCAGTCACTATATTGACAGTCTTCTACTATATTGCAATTGATACCAAATCAATTTTATTTTCCCCATCATGCCCATCATGTCCTTTTTCCCCCCTTTCTCAAATCTTGTATCCTCAAACTACGTCGCTAAATCAACAACCACTTACCAGCACGAAACATGAGCATAGTATACAGATTAAGGTAAGACGATATAAGAACATTAGATGAGTGGAAGTCTAGTGGGCTGGAGATCGAGGGTATGACGGCAAGGAGATAGATATTACGAAGTTGTTTCATCGCCAAAAGTCAAATAGCATTCTTCGACCATTAATCTTCTTATCATAACTTTACGATGGCAGAGGACGATTTAGACGCCTTATTCGGCGCCTTTGATGACGATGATGACGATAACGAAGCGGCAGTTGAAGTGCCTAAAGTGGCCGCGGCGAAATCTAATGATGAAGGGGAATCTTCAGACGACGATGATAAACAAACATCAAAGAAGAGAAAGACAGATGATGATGATGGTAGTGATGAGGAGATGGATGATACTACTAAATCAAAAGACGACAATAAACAACTCAAAACTGATCAACCAAAGGCTAAAGCTGTATCTACAATGTATGCTGATGTCTTCTCATCTATGCAACATGCCGTAGGACATACACAAAAGAAATCAGCAGTCGATGGTATAAATAATAATAGTGATAAAGATACAAAGAGTAATACCGACGCTACAAATACAGACAATACAGCTACTGCAAATGATGATAATCGTGAAGTATCAACGGGTACATCTCATGATAAATCTATTCGATCATACTCTGCAATACCCGATGGACCAAATACTAAAACCAATAAAGAAGAAGAAGATACTAAAGAATCTACTACTCGTCCACCAGCAAAGACATATCCATTTACATTAGATCCATTCCAACAAACTGCAATTAATTATGTAGAAAAGAATGAATCAGTATTAGTTGCCGCACATACCTCGGCAGGTAAAACTGTCGTTGCCGAGTATGCAATTGCTAAATCATTACGAGATGGACAGCGTGTTGTATATACTTCACCAATCAAGGCACTAAGTAATCAAAAGTATAGAGATTTACAGGAAGAATTTGAAGATGTTGGATTAATGACTGGTGATATTACAATTAACCCATCAGCGACATGTTTGGTAATGACTACAGAGATTTTACGCAGTATGTTATACAGAGGATCAGAAGTTATGCGTGAGGTGGCATGGGTTATCTATGATGAGGTACATTACATGCGTGATAAGGAACGTGGCGTGGTTTGGGAAGAGAGTATTATATTACTGCCGCATAAAGTACGATTTGTTTTCCTATCGGCAACAATTCCCAATGCTAAGCAGTTTGTTAGTTGGATAGCCAAGATTCATCATCAGCCGTGTCATGTTGTTTATACGAATTATCGTCCAACGCCGTTACAGCATTATATCTTTCCCCAGGGTGGTGATGGATTACACTTAGTAGTAGACGAGAAGGGAAAGTTTCGTGAATCCAACTTTCAAAAGGCAATGTCGGCTTTGCAGGGTGGAGGTGGTATGGATGGTGCGATTGCTGATGCCATGGAAAACTCTGGCGGTGGCAAAGGCGGACCAAGGGGACAGAAACGGAAACGAGGTGGAGGTAAAGGACCAAATCAAGACTTGCATCGTATTGTCAAATTAATCATGACACGTAATCTCAATCCAGTGATTGTATTCTCCTTTTCGAAGAAAGATTGTGAGAAGTATGCATTAGAGTTGAAGCGTGAGGATTATACCGATGAAGTTGAGAAGGATTTGATTTCACAGGTATATTCAAATGCTATTGAGAGTTTATCAGAAGATGATCGTAAATTGCCACAAGTGGAAGCCTTGTTGCCATTATTGAAAAGAGGTATTGGTATTCATCATGGCGGTTTACTTCCTATTCTCAAAGAGATTGTGGAGATTCTCTTCTCGGAGGGGTTGATTAAGTGTCTATTTGCAACTGAGACATTTGCCATTGGTATCAATATGCCTGCGAAGACTGTGGTGTTTACTAATACTCGTAAATGGGACGGAAAGGAGATTCGCTGGGTAACATCTGGTGAATATATACAGATGAGTGGGAGAGCCGGACGTCGTGGCAAAGATGATCGTGGAGTTGTCATCCAAATGATGGACGAGAAGATGGAACCGACAGTATGTAAGGGAATCCTATACGGCGATCCTGATCCACTGAATAGTTCATATAGAATCTCCTACAATATGTTGCTCAATATGCTCAGGGTTGAAGATGTTGATCCAGAGTATATCTTGCGTGCGAGTTTCCACCAATATCAACAAGAAAGTGAGGCCCCGGCGTTGGAGGCACAAGCAGACGAGGCCGAGAAAGAAGGGAAGGCAATCGAAGTTGTGCCTGGGGGGACCGAAGAAGACGTGGCCGCTGTGGGAGAATACTTTGGTATGGATCGTCAACTTTTATTGACACAACGAAAGATGATGAAGATACAACGAAGACCGGAACATATTCTACCATTTGTCCAATCCAGTGGAAGACTAATTGATGTCACTATTGATGGAGAGAATTATGGTTGGGGAATCATCGTGCGATATAAGCGTAAGAGTGGCACAGGAACAGCTGGCTCGGCAGGCCAGCAAGCTCTAAACACTGAGGGCCCAGTACATAGTATTGATGTCCTTCTCGGCTGCGTCGATCGACACTTTGATGACACCACACCAAGTGCAGAAGCACGACGAGAAGAAGATAAGGCAAATCTCGGTTTGCTATGGAGAGGCACGGCAAGACATTGTCGGCCTGTATTGTCTGGAGACAAGCCAGATATTGTAAGCATGCGTGAGTTTACAGTGGACTTGAATACTATTGATCGTATATCAGCGGTTCGTCTATTTGTTCCACAAGATACAAAGCCACAAGAGGCGAGAAAGAACATTATGAAATCCTTACAAGAAGTCCAAAGACGCTTTCCTGATGGCTTGCCACTTCTAGATCCTGTCAAGGATCTCAAAATCAATGTGGGAGAGTTCAACAAACTCTTGGAAAGAGCTTCAGAGCTGAAGAGCCGACTTGCATCTCATAAACTTTCTACTGAAGTTGACGAGAAGGAAAGACTACAACGTGTTAGTGCCTATGAACGCAAGAGTGATCAATTGGAAAGTGCTCGATTATTGAGAAGGGAAGCTCGGTCATGTCAGACAATGGTCATGAAGGATGAACTGCGGAAGATGAAACGTGTCTTGAAGGAGCTCGGTCATGTCGATGGGTCTGGTGTTATTCAAACTAAAGGCAGAACGGCATGTGAGATCAATACAGCAAATGAACTCGTTGTGGTGGAGCTAGTGTTTGCAGGTGTGTTCAATGATTTGACTGTAGAGCAGAGTGTTGCCTTGCTGTCTTGTTTGATCTTTGACGAGAAAAGTAAGGACGAAGACGATCCAGCCCAGGGCTTGAAATCATATCTCTCAGGGCCCTACTACAAATTGATTGAATTAGCAAGGTCAGTGGCCAAAGTGGCTATATCGTGTAAGATTGAGCTGAATGAGGATGAGTTTGTGGAGAAGTTCAACCCTGGCTTGATGGAGGCAGTTTATGCATGGTGTAAGGGTGCAAAATTTGTTGAAGTTCAAAAACTAACAGGCACATTTGAGGGGTCGACAATCCGTTCATTGAGGAGGCTTGAGGAATTGGTTAGACAACTTGCAAGTGCCTCCAAGTCAATTGGCAATCTAGAGCTGCAGGCAAAGTTTGAGAAGGGGAGTGAATTACTCAAGCGTGATATTGTCTTCTGCAGTAGTTTGTACCTTTAAGCAATATTAAGTAACATATTGACGTTGAATTGAATATAATTGTATGTAGATTGCGCATATAACTTCATAGAAACAAATATTGATGTATTACTGTTTACAAGTCAATCCGCATCCTTAAATTATTTATCTTGTCCGAAACATTTTCTTTTTGTCTCTTTAATAGTTCAGGTGATGCCATCTTCAATAGAAAACACACTCATCATTAATTATACCTCACTACTGCACAATTCTCAAACATATCACATTAGAAATCCAAATCCAAAATGGCAAAATTATCTCCACGATCTTCTTCCTTCTTTTCCTCTTCGACTACTTCCGGTTGAACCATACCTGGTAAATTATCAAAATCAATATACTTCTTTGATCCCATCTGTACAATATCACCATCACTATCCAATACTACATAAAATGGAACCTGTTTGAAACCTAAGATTTTCTTTGCCTCCTCCTTACTATCAAGGTCCATGAAGAAATGTGATATCTTATCCCATCGTGGACTATCTTCCTTCTCGACTATATTACGTGCATCATCTGATGAACTTCCTGTACCACAGCATATTGAGGCGAATTTAACATTTTTATATCTCTCATCTGCCGCTAGGTTATTTAGTTTGTCGAGTGCTTCTGGACAGTTTGTGCATCTAGTAGTCCAAAAGTCTGTATATGTATGTATGCCATTGCAGCAATTTGTATAGCAGAGAATATGTTAGCATCATATTATATTAGGGTGCACCGATTATGTGTTACATTTATAAGTGAAAGTATACAACTCACCTATTACAGTATTTTCTCCCGTAAAGGCCAATTTTGTAGCAGTATATTCTGCATTTTCAAGGTTGGTAAGAGGTAGGTCGGGAAGAATAGGCGAGACAGTCATTATTATTTATACGATGTGGTTATGGTTGTTTGTTACGATAGTACTTGGTTTACGATTATTGTTTTTGACGGACATACTTAGGTAATTATGCAGAGGGGTATCCTATGGTATCCTAGGAATGAATAAATGAAGGAGAGTGAGGAGGCTAACAAGCCCAATCTTCTTTCTTCTTAGGTATGTAGTCATACTGCACCAAAGATCAATATAAGTATACCTTCCCACTACCGTCATTTGATAGTTATATCTTATTTATAATATATACCGAAGTTCATCCGCGGCAGTCTATAGTAATTATTGCAAAAGTACTTAGTCAGTGCACCTAAAATTATGAGAGCTCGTTCGACATTTCGTCAGGAAAACGGTAGTGATAAAACGACAGATGATGATGATTGCAATGGAAAGGATAAAACACAAGTTAAGAAGTTTAGGAGACCTCCAATGGCAGCCTTCAAAATGCCACCGCCACCGAAAATTGCCATT
>Ga0214478_100554_pt1 | contig 21701 bp, 14 predicted proteins | sample M1_20Mar14CPVII9_2_FD_178001 | JGI IMG/M metagenome (GOLD analysis project Ga0214478, IMG submission 178001) | Marine eukaryotic communities from Monterey Bay, California, United States - M1_20Mar14CPVII9sort6BwellD7 | ecosystem: Environmental > Aquatic > Marine > Unclassified | place: USA...
GTGACATCGCCATGAGAGTGAGTAGCCGCATAGAGGCTAGCGACTAGAGTTAGATTGCAATACATTGAATTAGAGGACTATACCTACATGCAAGTAAATTACATACAGCTCTTATAGGCCCGACCAACATACTCATTGATCGTGACCAAAACTGCTAACAAACAAGTTATGAATTACTGTGATTTCATTGATGATATACTGCTACGAACTGCATCATATCTAAGTCCAAAAGATTTAGCTAACCTTGGATTAACATGTACCCGCTTTGGTAGTAGTCGACATCGTTCTACTAATAACTTATCACTAGTAGAAGATACCGCTAAGCAAATGATTGAAACAACAACAATCGAAAGGGAGAGAGAAGCAGTATATCCTTTTTATAACTCTTGGATGGAACGATGGTATATGCTAGACAATAGCGATAACTCTTCTGTTACCTTTAATATGGAATTTTGTGGAAGAAAAACAAGGATGACAATGAAAAAGTCGCAAAGAATGGACAAGATAATAAGAATTTATTGTGATTGTAAGAGAGGAGGGGTTGATCCATGGAATTTGCGCTTTCTGATTTATGGGGAAGCTGTGGCTAGAGACCATACTGCTTCTGAGGAGCTAGAAAACGATGATATAGTCAATTGCTGTTTGCCTCAGGGCTACCAACTTAGCGTTGAATTCCTTACTCAAGTGGGGGCTACCCATCTCATTGAAGAGGACCATGGCACCGGGTACTATCCTGGTCGCATATAGGAGGTATATATGATATGATCAAGTTATGGCAAGTTATGGATGGTTTAGTACCTACAATATTTACATCCGAAGAATCAGAATAATAATTAGTGCAAGATAGTACCTTCTAGTCGGCGGTGCTACAAAAATGAAAATGATGTCCATTTCCAGAGTACGACAAATAGAGAGAAGGTATAGGAAGTCATTGGGAAGGGAGTTGCCAGAGTCAGTCTATGTCCAATGCTAACTTAATCTATGATCTAATATGCTCAAATATTACCTTAATCACTTTGATGGTGACCGAGTAGGTGGTCCAGTAACATCGACTAAAGGAGGATAATATCGATTAAGTCCTGCACCAAACCAATGATCTTTACATCCCTCATCACCACAGATAGCTCGTTCCTCATCACTAACATAATCATCTCGTGTACATTTATAATACTTTAAAGTAGGCTGTGTCGGTCGTGCCACACTCCCTTGTGAATTATGTACACTTGTCCTTCGACACTTATCATCAACATGTGTATACAGTAAATGTTTCAATTGTTTTAATTGTATAGATGATATAGGTGTGGGTACGTCCATAATCTTCCAATCGACAATATCTCGTGTACATGGCGGGTCTGTGAATGAGCCAGAGTATCCCCAGAAGTGTACTGTCTTTTGTATGTCTGGATGGAAGGGATGCCATTTCAATGCCAGTCGGCGTTGATGTTGTGGTGATGATGATGTACTATTACTTCCTTCTTCTCTTCCTTCTGTTTCTTCATAATCAAATACATCTGAAGTAGTAGTATTGCCATTCATCAAGCCTTCTTCATCAAACAACATTCTTCGTTTGTTATTACTACCAAAGCCACTAGCAAAGCTATTAGCTTCCGACTCTGACTTACGTTGATTACATTTACGTTCATCTTCTTTATATATCACCTTAAAGGCGTCTATTACTTCTTGTAAGTGTTCATTCTTTGGATTGCCTTCTGATCCTGAGAGTAGTTGTTGTTATGTCAATAAGAGAAAGTCGGGAAGCACAATGTGTGAGATATTAGATCATAGAATGTTATACATACGGATTGACACAACAGCATATAACACACAAAGTAACACGTACCGTCTAAGAAGAAACTAACAGCAACAAACCTCTTTCTAATAGGATGATAAGTAAAATATTGCATTTCACCATGAAACTTCATACCACAAACTGAATGTTCAGATGGGAATTTAAAATCAATATTTGTCATATCAATTATACCCCGTCCATTACTTGAGAAGTCAATTTGAGGTGGATCTGGTTCTTCGCCTGTACGTGGTGTCATTATTAATCGAAGTTTGTTGGAGAGGATTTGTTTGGTTATTAGTGCTTCATTCATTTTGTAATCACCCGACTTTTGTATGTTTGTTTTTGTTAAGTGAGTATGAGGTGTAGGAGTTATGCTGTGTGAGTGTATATGAAGTATACATAAAAAAAACTATACACAAACACAGATATAAAAACAAACAACAAATCAAACAAACTACTAAACGTACCTTGGGTCTCATCTCATGAGTCTCAGTACAACTATCCTTAGGTCTTACACATACATCGATTGGACTTTGTTTCTTATTACTACCACAATCGTTTCCCCCTCTATCCCCACCATTTCTATTAAAGTTACTCAAGTCTTTAATTTGAGAATCACCGAGATCATACTCATTATGAAAAAAGTATCCTGCATCTAACTTTGATAAGGATGTTATTTTAGACCAATTTGATGGACCGTATGGTGATGTTGGTTCATAGTTGAAATATCCAGCTTTGGGGTTATTTGGTATGGCCGCTACATTGTAATTTGGTGATGATGTAGGTTGTATTGTAGGTGAATAACTAGGAGTAGATGTTGGCCTACTTGATATAGTTGGTGTATTAGATGGAGTAGAGGTAGGAAAACTTGAAGGAAATGTACTAGGTGATAATGATGGTATTGTTGATGGTGAGGTAGATGGTTCAGATGTTATACGGTATGGATTAACTTCGGTAAATAGTGTTGTTGTTGACCCTTGTATTGTTATTTTAACTTCCTTTATTTTTGTTGATTGTTGTTGATGTTTGCTTATTGCGTTATTATTGTTGTTGTGTGGATTGGTCATTTGTATACCATCATTATCGTTATTAGTAGTAGTAGTTTTATTACGAGATGGTGGTAATACACGAGGCATACCATCATTCATTAATTTAGATGGATCAATTGCATCCATCCAACTTCGTGAATGTGATACTTGTATGTATTGAAATAATAGACATAGTATTATTTTGAACTTATTTTGTGTTGTAGTATGCCGTCGCTGGTTTGATAACCGCGGCGCCATTTGTATTGAGTGGCTGGATCTCATTGTTTATTCTGCACGCTTATAGAGCATTCGAATACACATTGGAGAGTCTTTGCTAGTAAGAATCGAGTCAAGGTCTAGAGGGTATGTAAGAGGTCAAAAATTAATCAATAGCACGTGCTTTCGCTGAAATGTCGTAGGTATGTCACGGTTTCGCACTCAAATTTTGACTCGCACCCCAGATTAGGATCTCTCTAGAGCCTATCGACTCATTGTACGCTGCTATCTCAAATTTTGTATATCTCCCACTCCGCTATTCTGTTCAAAGCTTCAAATTTTGATATGGGGCACTATTGCGTGTTCTACTCATTAATAACTATGCTAACTAGTACATGAGATGTGCCCATAATCATTTTAGTTATCGATTGAATTGCAATTGGCTATATCTACCATCTACCATCGTCATCCATCTCTGATAACATCCATCTGCAATATATACCATCCCTCGAAAGATAATATAAAGTCAATCTCAAGCCAAGCAACCATGACTTCTCCTATGCCATCGCTACCACCCCTCAATAGTGCCAACAACAACAATAATCAAGCAATGAACGATAACAATGAACTAGTAGAAGCAACCATCTCGTACATGAATACCATGCCACCACTACCACATAATCAACCTCCTCCTCAACAACATAATACAGTATCCCCTGCATCTCGTCATGAAGGACAACAGCATCATTACAATAATCGCCAACAACAGCGTACATCGCATCATCATCAATTTCAACAACAGCAATATCATCCATATGCTCGACCTCCACAAACCAATACTCCATACAATCAAGAATATGGTGGATATGAAGGATATTACCAAAATAATATCAAGATGTCATATCCCATGCCACCTCGTCAACAACAGCAACATCAAGTGTCAACCCATGAGGGTTCTCCTTATCCTCAGTATCAATCTTCAATGCCTCCTTATCATCAAGCTAACAGTATGATGATGCAACAGCAGCGTCAGCCACCTACAATAATCACCACAACCAAATCTCCCTCCCTTTCTTCTCCCACCTCTCTGTCCTCAACAAAGTCCAAGTCGTCCAAATCTAAGTCAAAGTCAAAGCTATTAGCATCCCAATCAAAAGTGAAGAAGCCACCACGATCCTATACTGAATATAATATCTTTTTTCAATTAGAAAGGGAACGTATATTGGGTAATTTAATTGAAGAGCAGGAGAAGAAGCAGAATGGGGAAGGGGAGAGTGGTGGTGGTAAGGGAGATGAAAGTTGTGAGAATGGTGGTGAGAAGAAAGAGGAGGGAGTTAGAGATGAGAAGGACAAGGAAGTAGCTGAAGATACCAACAACAAGGACAACACTAGCAAGGAAGAGGATGATGAAGACAAACCATATCCAACAATCGACTCCAAAGGACGACAACTAAACATACCATCCGACTCAAACGACATACTCCCCCGTCCACCACGTTTCGCACACTTACAACTCTCCCCACTATGGTATGATTCCACCCATCGACTCGCTGAATCCAAACGCAATAAAGCAAAACGGAAACATCGCAAAACTCACGGACTCGTAGGTTTCTTGGAATTAACTAAAATGATTGCCAAAGAATGGAAGGTTGTTGACTCTATTACTAAATCATATTGTAAATGTGTTGCTGATCGACAATTAATATTGTATAAAGAGGAAATGAAGGAAGTTAAAAAGAAACAACTGGCGGAGGAACAAGAGTTATTGTTGAATGTTGTTGGTGATAATACATGTGGTGGTAATAGTAAGAGTAAGAACAAGAAACAAAAGAAGGATGAAAGGACACCAATGCAACTACAGCAGATGTTACGTATTCAGGAAAGTACTGCACCCAAATTGGAGGTTGTTGTGAAGTATGATAATAACGATGCTGGTAGGTATCCTCATCAAGAATACCGAGATAATCAAGGAGGAACAGTTCGTCATTCCTATCCACCACCACCTCCTTCTCAGTATTGGTCTCCTCGGTTTGCTCAACAACAACAGCAAGTACAAGGTCCTCCACCACAGTTTAGGAATGAACGTGAAGGTCCATCAGGATACTCTCAGAGATCTATTCCTCAAGGATACCACCATCAACAGCATGGTCATCAAGGTCGTCCCTCAAGTAATAGACAGCAGCAGCATTACTCGCCACCACCATCCAACTTGCCACCATTAACACCTGATTCGCAACTCCCAATGAATGGAGTATCCTCAAGTGGCAATAATAATGGTAATCTACTAACACCATTAGACGAACTAAATCGTCGTCGTGCATTATACGGCGCGCAAGCAGCTGCCATTGAAGCTAAATCGAAATTCCGTAGTCCTGGCACATCCCGATTAGAACGTGCCATGAGAGGACAAGGTGGTGGACCTTCTACTACTAGTGTGAATAATCGTGCTTTGATATCTGGTAAGATTCAACAAGATAAGGTTACTTCAGCATCGTATTTATCGCCTGCCGATCAAGGTGGCGTTGCCATGTCGGCTGTTACCCCGAGTCCATCAAGACGTACTGCTGGTTTGGTTATTGGTGCTTCTCCGGATGCATCATCCGAGAGTAATACTCCAGCCTCCTCTACTTCCGACAAAGGTGCTGCCACTTCTCCCCCTTCTAATACCGTGGATGGATCAATGACACCTAGTCAACTACCAATGAAGAAACGTCGTAAGAAACTCCTTGAGGAGAATTCTGAAGTTGATATTGATTCTGACATCAAGAACAAAGACACTACTACTACTAACAAGCCAGGATTACCAATTCGTCATAGTTCCGTAAACTCGGTAGGAGGATTCCTCTCCTCACCAGGATTTGGTTTCCAATTATCACCGGGTTCAATGGGTATGATGACACCGGGCGGTAATGGTAATGGTACATTCGGTTCACCATCACAATATCACAAGGCATTAGTCGGTCCATACTTGAATGATAATACTGATGGAGGAGTGAAGAGTAGTCCATTTCCGTATATTGATTGGAGTCCTCAAGAATCAAGTCCCCAAGATGCTACAAAAGAACAACAAGGAGGTAAGCCTTCATTGGCTACTCGTGATCATTCACGGGGTGTTGTTCCACCCCATCTTGGTGTTCCTGGAGGATATCATCATGGTCATGGTCATCATCCTATTCAATATCGTCATCCTGGCAATATGCTAGGACCACATAACGGTATGTCACCCGGTATTGGCTTTGCCGATGAGGGTGCCTTAGATCTTGATGAAGAGGAGATGAAATTAATGTGGAGTAAGATGGCAACGACTGCCAAGCGTAAACGAGTCGCGTCGCGTGATCAGGCCGCTGCATGGATGTATGGTCAGTATGGACCTATGGGTAGCTTTGCTGCTGCAAGTCCTGGAGGGGGCGGCATGATGAGTTGGGCACATTCATTCTCGAGTCCTGGTAATTTAGGAGGACGGCCTGATATTCTTGCAAGAAGAATGAGCAATGGAAGCGTAATGAAGAAGGAGGAGACTGCGTCTACTGACGCAGAGTCCAATAGTGAAGAGAAAAAAGAAGAGGCAGAAAAGAAGACGGAGTTGCCTTCATTGACTGAAGTTTAGAAAGTATGTACAAGCATGAGACAAATACAAGCGAAAAGGAGTCTAGTTTATGTGATAAAATGTATAGTCGCATTGCAACTTGTTTGATATTGAACTCTACCAAAAGTATGAACTATCTACTCGGGGCCACGCGGTGCAATCTTTATCTTCTCTCCCTTCTTTACGAGGTTTCCCAACCCGAGCATCTCCATCATCTGCTTTTGTTTGTCGCTTTCCTTCTGTAACAGCTCCGAATGCCTTGCAGCCTTTTCACTCTCCTTCCGTTCTTTATATGCCTTTTCTCTTGCCAGTGCCTCCTCGTATGTTGCTTCTCCTTTCCTTCCTCGTCCTCTACCGCCAGATATACTACCACTCCCGTAGATTGCATCATCGTCTAACTCTCCAAATGCCTCACTTTCTCTATCTCTTGATGCCCCGTGAAGCTTGGAAGACATTTCCCGTTTCTTTTCCATTTGACGTTCCCTCGATCCAGGATCAGATTTACCATACATGTCCTCATTTGCAAGTTTGATACGATTTCGGTGCTGTATATCTGATTGCCGTTGCGCTGCCCTTTGTGCCGCGGCTTGTTGCTGTTGTTCATCTTGATTCGGCCGTGCTGGACCGATACTGATAGCTCTTCCCTTTGCAACAGGAGCCATATTCGCCTCCATCGGGGGTTGTTTCTTATCACTGCTATACTCAGTCTGTTTCTTCACTCCTGCTTTGACCATTGATAAACTCTGTTCTTCTGTTCTATTCGTTTTAAATTGCCATTTATGTTTAGTTCTTGAACATTGATCTAATGCATCTTGGGGTAATAATTCATTATAATATGCCTTCTCCAACTTGCCAGTATTATATAAAGTTGTAAACTCATTAAATGCCTCATGAGACTCAGCCGAGGTCAAATCTTCAAAGTAAATACCATATTTTCGATATAGATATAATCGTAAATGTGAATTATGGGAGAAATAACCAGTATCAGCATCCAACTTTGGTGGGAATTCATTTGTAATTTCTCCTAATGAAACTAAATTAGATTTGTCAACTTTGGTTGCCTTATCTTTGAATGATGATGTATGCTTTGATTTCTTGGAAGATGATTTACCACCACTTTCAGTATGCTTCTTTTTATGCTTCTTTTCTTTGTCATCTCTATCACGATGTGAATGTTTCGACCTCTTCTTACTATGTTTGTGTTCTTTTCTCCTCTTACTGTGTTTTTCATCACTACTTTCACTACGACTACGCCGATGCCGTTTGTTACTACTACTCTTTGAATGTTTACTACGATCTTTATCTCTCTTTTGAGATTCAACATATTGTTGTGCCTTGGCGTATAATCTCTCTTCTTCCTCTGTTAGTTTGTTATGCTTCTTGGTGTCTTCAGTATCAGCCCGTTTGGATGAAGATTTGTGTTTGTGTCTATTATCTCTGTCTTTATGCCTATCATCGTCTCTACTACCACGCCTACTACTGCTTTTATGTTTTCTTTTACTATCATCATCATGTTTATGGCTCTTCTTCTTCCGCCGCCGTCTACGGTCATCATCACTACTTGTTGCCATCTTGATATATCAAAGCTATGGATACCAATTAATTGGGATGGGAGTATCCTTCCTTCACTCGTTAAATATAAACGCTGTAATTATATGGACTCCAGTACTCGAAAGAGCGTTTCAGTGTATTGACAGTACTGACGGTATACGATATGGACATTAGACTACGTTATCGTCAGTCGATACGAGTGGTGTTGTTAAAAAGTTGATGCGATGAGATAAAAAAGAGAGTTGAGACTTACAAGTGGAAGTTATCTCTACGCACATAGTGCCGAATGCCCTTATAAACTCATAAGTATATGAATTTGTTGCAATAGTACAATATGCTCTATTAGATGTCCATTTATACTCATACTAACCTTTAATAAGCTACATAAGAACTCTAGTTGATACATTTACCGGGCTGAACTTTTGAAGTACAACTTTCTAACAAGAAAAATATCATACTAAAAAATTATGACACCAACAATAACAATTGATAATATAATATCATCAATCTCTTTAATATTGGTAACAATATCAACATTAAGAGCTGCGTCACGATTAGAACATCGTTTAAATAATCATGGATCGTTAGGTTTAATGGATGGACCTCCTATACTTGGTCCAACGATAGTTCGACATACTCCACAAAGTGAGGTGGTGAAGAAGCAGCAGAGAGAGGGTGGAACTAATAATGAGCTGGATGATAATTGTAGAATAAAAGACACTATCAATATAGAAGATGGTCAAGATACAACAATAATAGAAGCATCACCTCTATGGGAACATACCGAAGCATTCCGTAGAGCAGTCATATTGGGTTTGATATTTGATAATGATAATATCTCAAACTCAGATGTTAGTGACAGTGGTAGTATCTTCTCCAATATCATACGAAATGACAAGGAAAAGTCTATTAATAATGTTAGAGGTAGTAGTAATGATAACAGCGTAGATGATTTAGCCGCTGCAGGGCTAATTATACCGAATTCTACTCGTGATATTGTTGAAAGGGGAAGAAGGAGCTTTTCCCCAAGAAGACTCGTTCGTGGTGGCTTTCAGAAGAAGAGCAAAGCAACAACTTCCAAGGACAAAGAATCTAACAACAATAAGAACCCAATAAATAAAATGACATCATGGTTTATACGAGAACTATCGGCGCCAATAGAGGCAATACCAACATGGCATAAGTTATTCTCTTCCTATCTTAACGAACAGAAGAAAGAGGGTCAGTTAAATAAATCTTCATGGTCTAGAAAAAGAAGAAGTAGTGGAAGGGCATATGATTCATCAATATTAGATTGCAACTCATTTATTTCTGGCGTAGCTCATATCCCGTCTTGTGATATACTGAGTGATTCGTCATCATCAACTAAATCGATACGAGTAAAAGCATTTGCTCCAAAAACATTTAGAGATCTTAGAAATAAATGTTTTAGAGTAAAGGAGAAGGAGTACGCTAAGTCGATTCTCAATGCAATGAACGGTGTCATGTCTATGGATAATATTGATAGAGTTGATAGACCAATATTGGAAAATGATGACTCAATGTCCAATATCCTGAGAGCAATACTCAAAGGAAAACCACAACAAAAGAATAAGAGAATACGACGAGGTACAATACAAACATTACCATACATATCCTTCCAGTCCAATTCAAAAGGAGCAGCTCGAGTGGGAACATTCTTCTTCTTCACTGCCGACGGTGCATTCATGGTAAAGACTATTAAGAAGGAAGAGGCTAATGCATTCTTGGAAATGTTACCAGAGTATCACAAGTTCATGTCTGATAGTGTTAATGGACGGAATTCATTATTAACACGAATATTTGGCATGTACTCTGTTCAGTTCTTGTCAGATGAAGAGACGAAGAGTACTGGCGATGACCGATGGGATGGAGGATTGTATTCTCCATCTACTCAAAATAAACAAGCCACGAGCACAGACTTGGCAGATGATGAACGAGTATATCTAGTCATGCATTCTGTCTTCCCACCTGCGGCGTCAGCATTTATTACAGAACGGTTCGATCTCAAGGGCTCGACGGTTGGTCGAAAGTGTTCATTAGAAGAACGACAATCCAAAGGTGCTAATGCTGTTTTGAAAGATTTGGATCTAATGAAAGAAGTCGAGGAAGAGCTAGATGAAGCCAGCAACAGTGGGGATGCACAGAAGAAAAGAAAGAACAAATCATCTCATCACGGGATATGCATAGGAAGGCGAAGGAAGAATGCTCTCATGGCACAGCTAGAGAGAGATGTTGATTTACTCCACCGGTGTAATGTCTTGGATTACAGCCTTTTAGTTGGTGTTGCAGATATGGAAATATCTCAAGGTAAACAAAGCACAAACCTCTTTAATTGGATGAACTTTCCCATGCCTTACTTTGGTGCTGGAATGACAACAGTCGATGGTGGTGCTCTCTCCACTTTACCCGGAACTCGAAGAGGGAAACATGTCATGTACTTTCTTGGTGTTATTGACTTCCTACAGCCATGGACTGTGAAGAAGAGATTAGAACGTGATTTGAAAGGTTTAGCTGGATATGATAAGACCGCAATCAGTTGTGTAGCACCGGCTGACTATGCCAATAGATTTCTCAACTTTTGCAATACTCATGTAACCTGATAAGATGAGATAAGGTAAACAGGGTTGATAGTCAACACATATAAACAGTTTTCCTTGCAAGATTAAAAGCACGACTCGAGTTACCCAGTTAGTCAAAGCATAAGTGTGCAAAGAAAGCGAATAGAAAGAAACTCAGACGACGAACGATAGATTAATTCACCAGTATATCACTAGGATACAACAAGTGATATAATTTTATGACATTTCAATTCAGTATTCACAACTTCCAATTTAATGGCAATGCTCCTCAACACAATACCACGGTTGCAGTGCCAAACATACTCGAGCTAGATGACACAGAAGGCTATCAGATCCGTGTAGAAAGAGTAATGACCGATGATGTAGATGAACCCAACAAATTCTTCATATCAACAAGACTAGGAAATGATCAAGAAATAGGTATTCGATTTAACATTGTTGCTTGGTGTGCAGATAGAGAGGTGATTGATCTTAAAGATGTAGAAACAAGAGTTGAGCCTAGGGGGTTTACTCTGTGTGCGGTTGATTTACACGAGACTATCATGAATATAGATCAGACTAGACGAGCGAATGTTCACTTAAGAGTGTTTGTTAATATTGTTGTGACTGATGGTAAGCTACAAGATCTCAGTGATGTTCCTAACTGGATAAGCTTGGAACATCAAGAAGAACGAGAAGATACAGGGCTAAAGGCATGTGATTTGCTACTATTGAAATTCGGATGGTTTCTTGTAGCAAAGTTTATCGAGAGCTATACAATGTAATACTGTTTAATATATTACATTTATAACTTTGATTTCTTAGGAGTTGATAGCATTGATTCTAAGTGTTCCTTTGATCTTCTCATTCCTTTCAACCATCTATCATAATCACTAGCTTTCATTTGAAAGTACTTATGTACTTTTGGATGTGGTAGTATCATAAATGTTCCTTCTTCAATTCCTTTTATTGTATCCTTTGCAACCTTTTCTGGGGTGACAATTCCATCGAGGCCAGCAGGTATCGACTCAAGATCTTGTTCATTAGCTACTGATGATGTTAGCATGTTGGTTCACACACCTTGTGGACATACACAATGTATAGATACTCCATCCCCGTAGTGGTGTACTGCTAACCAATCAGCGATGGACACTGCAGCATGTTTTGTAACATGATATGGTAGACAACCAACTTGCATAAGAAGACCAGCAGCACTTGCTGTTATAACAAATGTTCCATGTATATTGTTTCTTTTCCATAGAGGGAAGAGATGCCGAGCAGCATATATGTGACTCATACAATTGACCTCCCATATCTTTTGCCAATCATCATTTGATACTTCATCATCACTGATGCCGCCAATTGTGAAAATCCCGGCATTACTAAAGTAAATATCAATACTACCAAACATCTGCCATGTCGATTCTATAATACGTTGTATGTCAACTTCCTTTCCTACATTGCAATAATCATACCCAACACGAAACTTTGGATGTGTTGCCAATAAAGTTATATTATTTGCAACTTTTTTTGCAGATTGTTTATTGATATCAACAACATATATACCCCTAGCTCCAGCCAGTGCTAGTTCTTCACAGAAGCTCTTCCCAATACCTCCGCCGCCACCAGTAACGATACATACTTTGTTATATACTTTGCTCATAATTTATGATCTGCACATCAATCTTCTTTCAACATAACATAATATTAGATCTCTCTATTTGTATACAAGGGATACCGTTGGGTCGCCAAAAGAAAAAATAAGGTCTCATTCACTCCTAGGGGTACTACTACTTCCTCCTTCTTCTCCTTTGCCCTCTGCACAAATAAATACTATCTAGGCATCTCAAAGCATCAGATACTGTTGCGGCATTAGTGTTATCTACATTGAGAACTTAATTGATTTGAAAAATATAACATACAACATAACAAATAACACATATTTGAAAAAACATAACATACAACACATACGTCATTGACGTGATACTTTTATTAACTTGATTATTTGATAAATATTCAACAAAGATGAAAGTTGCAATTACTGGAGGAGGGGGATTCCTTGGTCAGGTTCTAGCCAAGGAAATACTAACAACAAAACAATTACGCTCTGAAACATCTATGCAACAAGTTACCGAATTAATACTTGCAGATATATGTAAACCAAAGGAATATCTATTTGATTTACATGCATTAGCAAATTCCAATGGTATTGATTTGCAAATTAAAGTTGGTGACGTATCTGATATTTCATATTGCAAATCAATCATTGGTGTACCAAAAAATAATAGTACCGATGCACTATCTGTGTTTCATTTGGGAGCTGTTATGTCTGGAGCGCCACCAGACCTTTGTTTGAAAGTTAATTTACATGGAACAATGAATATGCTTGAGGCGACACGTTTATGGCAAGAGACATCTACTTCTCGTCCTACATTCATGTTTTCTTCGGCTGGTGCTACTCTTGGTGCTGGTCATGAAGCTGATTGGGTCCAGAAGAATGATACAATATCGGATGCAACACGAGCGGCTCCGCATACCACTTATGGAACCACAAAAGCTTGTGCTGAATTATTATTGGCAGATTATTCAAGGAGAGGATTCTTAGATGGAAGGGGAGTTAGATTACCAAGTGTTGTAGTTAGAGCAGGCGCACCTAATGCAGCAACCACATCATGCTTTTCATCTGTAATTCGTGAGCCATTATCGGGTAAGGATACAGTCGTCCCAGTCGGTGCTAATGTATTTCATGCAGTGACTGGATATAGGGCCGCGATTGGAGGTATGCTGGCTGTTCATAATGCAATGCCAGAAGACGTTGATAAGCTACTGGGGTTTGATAGAACAGTCTTCCTACCAACTCGAAGTGTATCAATGGCTCAGCTTGAAGAAGCAATGAAACAAGTGGTCACTTCCGATTCGATATCAAAGCTTGGAAAAGTTGTATATGAAGAAGATGAACCACTTAGTAGCATAGTCGGGTCATTTCCAACAAAGGTTGATTCTAGACGAGCTTTGGCATTAGGAGCTCCACCCACACCAAGTATAGATGATATGGTTCGTGAATATTGTGAAGACTTTAAGAATGCACTCGCTGACGGTGTTGTATTAGAAGACAAGAAGGATGAAGTAGTATCTACTATTCAGCCAAATGTTAACCGTGTGGTAGCATTAATCACAGGTGGTGGCTCTGGTATTGGCAAACAAGTTGCAATAAGGTTGAGTCAAGGTAAATGGGGAGGTATTGATGGACATGGAAATGACAGTGAAGGAAAGCCTCTTCGGATAGGAATCATACTTGCAGGCAGAAGAGCTGACACACTACAAGCAACAAAAGAGTTCATAGAATCACTCCACTCCAATGTTGATGTACTTCCTGTACCCTGTGATATTACAAACGAGAAGGATGTAGAAAATCTCATGAAAGTTGTCAATACAAACTTTGCGCGGATCGATCTACTATTCAATAATGCCGGCATCAACATAGCACCTCAAAGCTGTGAAGATATTGAGTCTGACGACTTTCAAAAGGTTATTGATACTAATGTTACTGGTTGCTGGAGAATGGCTAAACACTGTATGAAGATCATGTCAAAACAAGAGCCACAAGGAGGTAGAATCATTAACAATGGGTCGATATCGGCATATAGCCCTCGCCCGGGAAGTGCCCCTTACACTACATCTAAACATGCCGTTCTTGGCCTAACAAAGAGCATAGCTTTAGATGGTAGAAAGTTCAACATCACATGTGGACAGATTGACTTTGGAAATGTGAGCAGTGATATGACAAAAGCTGTAGGTGGATCAGCATACTCAATGAGTTCTGGAATGCCGCAAGCAAATGGAAGTGTAATGCCCGAGCCAACATTTTCGATAGATGAGGCTGCTAATACTGTATTCGCAATGGCTGCTCTACCATTAAGCGCCAATATATTAAACATGACGGTGATGGCTAGTCATATGCCGTATGTTGGAAGAGGCTAAGACTGCCCGATGAAAGATTAAACTTAACACTAAGACAAACATTCTTCAAAAGTTGAGCTGATTATGTTAGTGATTGTGACCAATAACTAAAACTGGCAGATAGAGAGTAATAGTGATATGATATATATTCAGTTTATCCTCCTATTATTGTAGATTCCTTGTAACAAACAGCCAATGAAAATACCAGTTGATTCACTTCTATGCCGATGCGGCTGGGATAGAATCGACAAACTCAACACGAAGTTGACGTTTATCAAACCAACGACCAGCCAAGCTTTTGGCACAGTTAGTAGCACCGTCAACAGTATCAAACGATGCATAGATTTTACCACCCACTTCTTTGTACATGACTACCACATCCGTAATCTTACCAAATTGCGCAACCTCTTCTTCGAAGTCTTCTTTGATATCGTTTTGCCAATTCTGCTCCGTCTCTTCATCCTTATCGTACATGTTATGAACTAGAATGTGTTGACTTGGATTGTCAGACCTGCCTACGACCTTGGCATCATCAACGGCGGGTGCCGGAGTTGCAACAGGGAGGGCACTTGTAGTACTGTTTGCTGAAGGGGCTACACCTAAAGCCTCGTCCAGGGCTGCATCTGCCACACTTGCTAGTTGGGATTTCGGCATTATGCCAAGTTTACCCGCGGGGCCAGCAGCTTTGAGAGCTTCTTTCGCAGAGGGGTTCACGCTACCAATCATATTGGTTAGAGTAGTACCTGTTAACTGCTTCATAGCCTCATTGACTTTTTCAATTTTGGCATTAGCATCGTCAGGGAATTCATCCGTCTCGACCTGGATAACACCGGCAGCAGATGATTGCGTAATCGCCCACCCAGTTTTCCTGCGAGTAAGAAGGCAACAAAGATTATATTGGTGAGAAAACCTGACAAAAAGTAACAAGTTGTTGAGAAACTGGGTACTAGTGAACCTCCGACATAGACCAACAACGCCTCCGAACATAAAACAAGGGACCAAGCCAGATCTTCGTGTATTCGCCTGCATGAGGTTAAGTCTTAAAGATGCAAGGTTTGATCAGAGTGACAAACAAAGTAAACCGAAACACTTAAGTATTTGCCTTTGTCCCGCTTCCTAAATATCTCCATTTATATATGTACCGCCATGCCATTCAGGGGAAGAATAAGAACCACCGAATTCATAACTTTCTTGTTCTTCTCTCTCTGTCTATTAGAATATTTGATATTCGACAGAGAGAAACGTTAGGTTTTAAGAAATAGATTGACGGCCAATCCTTTAACCAGTCAAACATTCAAGTACCCATCAACAAAACAAGAGGAACAAAATATAAGTTCTAATCATATATAGATTGAACAATACACTCACAATGGTTTACCAGCAAGCATCTGTCCACTCATGGTTTGAATAGCCAAATTCGCATCTTTTGGATCACGATAAGTTAAGAAGCCAAATCCTTTACTTATCATGGTTGACATATCCATCTGAAGAATAACCTTGTCCAGTTGTCCAAATTGGGAGAAGAGAGCGTATAACTGTGCCTGAGTTACACATCGATCAATGTGACCAACATACACTTGTTTTGCTTCTATTCGTTTACCATCCTCATTTAGTTGTACTGGCTGACCTCCGTGATTCGTCGAGGACGATGCTCCGGGCGGAGTAAATACCGCAGTAGATGTCGATGAACCAGGCAAATTCTTCTCGGCCTCGGAACGTTTGATCATGATGGGGAAACGTTGAAACTCTGGAATCTTTCCTGTTGCCTTCAGGGCGCGTTCGACGTCATTCAACGATGAAAGCTCGACATATGCACATCCCTTGTGCCTTCCAGTACGCTTATCTCGGAGTAGAATAACATCCCGAACTTTCGTACCAACCTTACGTTTGAAGTATCTGCTAATATCACGTTCATCAGCCCTCATAACTAGTTGAGACACAAAGATTGTACGTTGATCTTTGGTAGACTCGTCAACGGGAGAACTAGACCGATCCCTACTCCCCCGACTATGACTTCCACTACTACGCTTCTTTTTTATTCCAGAATCCCTTGATGGGGATCGAGAATAACTACGTGAATGTGAACGGGAGCTTCCCCTTGACGAATGTGATGAATAACTCCTCGATCTAGACCTTGAAGAATAACTACGAGATCCTGATCGGGAACGTGAATAGCTTCGAGAACCTTTGCTTGAAATGGATCCACTACGACTCTTTTCTTGCTGCTGCATAGGTGGAGGAGGGGGTCCATTATTGTAGCCACGACCATAAATATCTCTTTCTCTTTCATCTCGTCTTCCACCACCACCAAAACGCTGATCATAATCAAAGTCCCTGTGTGGTGGTCCTCTGCGATCATAATATCTCCCTCTACTATCATTTCCCCAACCTCCACCAGGTGGTCCCCTTCCATACATATCACCATAATCGCCTCGATAATCCCTAGGGCCTGGTCCGCCCCTGCCATAATAAGGATCACCACGACCACCAAATTCTCTTGGAGGTGGCCAATCTCTCTGCGGAGGCCCTCCTCGATAGCCATCTCTTCCACCCCTTCCATTGTTATGGCCATGCCCACCACGTTTACTAGAACCACCCCTACGGTGTTGATCTTCACTACTACGACGTTTCCTACCCCGTCTATTATCATCCTTCTTCTGATCTCCTCCCTCTCCACCCTTTTTCTTTTTATCCCCATTATCATTTGATTTGTGACTATCATCACCACTCTTTGTCCGGCGTAATTTCTTTTGGGATAATTTCTTCTTTAATAGTTTCTCCTTCATACTGGTTTCGTCATTCTTATCCTCCGCGGTGGTGGTAGCTGTACTGTTGTTAGTTGGTTTGGTATTACCATTATTTCCTTCAATTTTTGTGTTTGTGGTTGGGACCTTGTTGGTATCCTTCTTCGTATCATCTTGTACAGCGGCGGTTGAATTACCATTTTGTGGTTTATTATCGTCATTATTTCCACTCTTTACGAGTGTATTAGTATTACCCTTTGCAGGGTTAGATGTTGGACGCTGAGAGTCCTTCTTCTCATTTTCAATTTTTTGTGGTTTATCGACTGCCATTTTATATTTGTCGTCGTATGTGCAGAAGACCACAAAAAAGTACACCAACACAATAAATAGAATATATATCAACCTCTCTTATTAGATTGCAATGGATACAGCTCTACTATTGTCAATAACTATCACTCTATACGCCAACGCTAAATTTGAGGTCGATTAATTGGGTGTGCGGTATCCCCGTTGCAAGAATAAAATATCATTTCCGTTTTACTGTTTTATCAATCGAATCCGAATCAAATCGTTAGTACGTAGAAAGATAAGTAGAATCATTTAACCAAGTTCCATCTCTCTTGCTTGTCCATATAAGTATGGACAAGATACTTCATTCAAGATACTTCAGTCAGTGATACTTGCAAGTAGTGTGTTGATGAGGCAAAGACGCTTTTCGTGAAGCAGGTGAAAGTGTACTGTTTACGACTGATGTGATGAAAAGCAAGTAAATGAAATCTCTCTCGGTAAGGTTGTATCGCCAATAATATATTATTGACCGAGCGGTAACCCCGTCACAGTATAAAAAAATAACATTAAAACTAAAACTAAGACTATTAGATAATGATAGTTCTATACAATTTCCCTCTTTCCATAGTCCAGTACAATAGCATAAGTGCCGTCGGTATCGCGAATACTGTGAGTGTATCTTCCACTAGAAGAGCCTGAATACAAGAGATCCATCTCAATGAATGTCCCATGATCAATCTCAATATCTACCCACCGCCCGTACTTCCTATCATTGATCCGCATAATCTTCTTCTCCTTTCCCACAGGCCTACCGGATGACAAGATTCCTCTCTTCTCAGTCTTTCCATGGAAGGGTTTATCTCCGTGTTGATGGAAGTATCCAATGATGGTCTTTGCAGCCGTTGATCCTTCCATCTTTTCAAGTAATGAATACGTGATATGCCCATCAAAGATTTCACAACCATTGCATTCTTCGATCTCTTTGAAGACTTCTTCGAAGGGAGGGTGTGCTGTCCCCAACTTCTCCCTAGTTTCCAACCAATTCGACTCATAGCCGGGTTGACCTGGTGGAGGACTTCCATCCTCATACGGAGCAGATGATAGATGAGGACTTTCACGACCTACCCCATGAGATGCGGTATTATAAACACCATTCTCATCGGCTTCCTTCAATCCCTGTGATAATTGTGGTATATCACCAAGTTTAACTGCAAAGTTGATTTTGTTCAATCCACCATCATATGCCCCCTCACCAAGAATCTCTGTGTTCCCACCCCTGCAAATCCATTCGGTAATCACATTGGATCCTTCCTTTTCAGTTTGGATAATCTCACGAGCACCTGGCTGAACAGGTTCACCAACTGGTGCTTTCCCATCCTTACCTCCATCGGGTACTTTTCCTCCCATCAACCAATATCCACAAGTTGCACAAAAAGGAACTACCTTTGGTTTGGCATCTGGATTTAATTCCAATTCTTCTTCTGTCGGCAATAACTTGAACTTCCTTGCTGCAAATGCATCACACTTTTTACAACCATATTTATGACCTTGGCAGCCCCAGTCACTATGATTGTTTGTGTAATAATGAAAGTCAATCTCTTCACCATCCATTGTTGTGCGTAGAATATGCCTCGCTTGATGCCCGGGTGTATCGGGTAATAATAATGCACGACGAGTAGTTGGATTTTCTCCTACATCAGTGAATTGATATACTTCTAATGGAGCCTCTTTTGTATCAGCAGCAGCCACTAATCCGCCACCAGTAATGAGTGCAGCCGCTTTATTCTCCATGTTGTGATATCTCAGTCAAGGCGCCCTATTGCATAGAGTGATGTTGCAATATACTAGCCGCCTCAATGTGTAGTATATCACTATATTATATTGCTATAACAATATCAGTACACTATCTATGGCTATGATATGTTTTCAGATTTATCTCAAGTACAATATCGTAGTTTAAGATTTTTTCTGTTTCATTTTTTTTTTCTGCCCTCACAACACTGAAGCCCAATAAGTCAATACGAGATATCAATATGGACAGCAACGGAGGCTCCTCTGCCATTATGGAGGCACATCGAACAAGGCAGCATACCGTAGCTAGTAACAATAAACAAGGCAGTGCCAACAGAGTATCACGCTATTTTAATACAACAACTGCAAATATTCCACCTAAAAAAAATGCTGCAGCCAAAAGGCGTAAACATATCACAGTCAGTACTACTAACCAATCTCCCAGTAGACAACAATTGGTTAAAAAGTCATGCCACCGTCATGTGTCTACTCAGTCAAAATATTTCAAGAAGAAGATGGCATCATCAAATAATACACCACCACCAGTTGCATTGAAAGATGATACAGACAAAAGTATCGTGGTGCATGATAGCTCACCACTTCTATCCTCTGTATCATATATCAACCAATCACACCATACTTCTTCCAAAATATGTACATATGATGTAGGTGGTGTACAAACAACAATGAAGTCATCACCGGTGTCAACACCAGACCGTAAACCGTTTGGTGATATAGGCAACTCACCAAGGAAGTTGAGGAATTCAGCAACACGCTCATCTACCAAATCATCACTGTCACAACAATCACCGCCATTCATTGCATTGCAACCTTTGGGAACAGCAACAAAAACATTGAAACCACCTCCATTATTAGAACAAGAAGATGCCAACCTTGCTACCATTTCTAAAGTGAATGCAACCGATACTCTCCCTCCTACTCTTCCCGTTGCAGCTCCTACACGTATTAGAAAACCGCGACCAAGACATGAGATTGAGGCTACATTGAAGAAGATTGGAAGGGATTTGGATAGTGAGAAGTCTATGAGACGGTTAAAGAGTGCCATTATGATTAGTGAACGCAACACAGATGCTCCATTACCTGATGATATGAATTGCATCCTATACCAATCAAAGCCAAGCAATGTCAACAAAGAACGAGTAATCAGAGCAAGACGTTTTGATAAATACCTTGAGTATAGTATTGGCGGTGACAATGATGATAGAAAGGTGTTCTACCGGGGCAGGATAACAGCAACTGATGCTGAAAATGCATTTTCAGCATTGGGGTTTAGCACCAGTCATTTTACCATCCGCTGCCGAGCAGGATTCAATGGTTATGAACCAAGTCTACTTGGGGGTCTCATTGTTGTAAAGGAAGTCATTGAGTGTATCTTTGACAATAAATTGGGCTTTGTGGGTATTAATGAGAACGAAGTAGAATCATCCAAGGATGTTGCTAGGCAGCTAGCTGCTAGGCAGGCAGAAGTTTCCGCCTTTAAAGAGGCTCAGAAAGAAGAGAAGCGAGCTAGGGAAGAGAAGCAGAAGCGAGATAAGGAAGATACATATAAGAGAAGTTTGCATATCTCCAATCTACTTTCGCTGAATAAGGAGAAGGAACTGGCTGATCTCAAGGAGAAGGCAAGCCCTGTCTATCAGAAGTATGTCAAGGAAGACAGTGATATCAAGCGCCTTAGTGGTAATGAATTGATGGCTCTTGTTAAGTATATATGCAAGGTTGAGAATGAAAGTCATTCTCAACACTGTTGCAACAAAACAACGATGAAGGAGCGCCTTGGAAAGTGCGTCCCATCTTGGACCAGTTACTTTACATAAAGTTTAATCATTTTCATGTTACTATCCAATGCATGATAATCGATATCAAACACTTAACTACCAGCCTGTATATCCTAGAGAATCATCTGAATGACTCTGCTGAATCTCTGGAGCTCTTTGTATGTTTTGCTCATTGGAGTTGTGAAGATACTACGTGGTATCCCCGTTGCATCGCTACAATAAATATATTTTATTTCATTAGCTTAGAAGGCAGGCTGCTACTTATTGGTGGTGGAAAATTATCTCATTTGGGGCTTAAGTAAATGTGTTAAATTATCACGGTCGGACAGTAAAGGGCTTATATATTAGAGATAAATTTAACTGAAATGGTATT
>Ga0214478_100557_pt1 | contig 21632 bp, 13 predicted proteins | sample M1_20Mar14CPVII9_2_FD_178001 | JGI IMG/M metagenome (GOLD analysis project Ga0214478, IMG submission 178001) | Marine eukaryotic communities from Monterey Bay, California, United States - M1_20Mar14CPVII9sort6BwellD7 | ecosystem: Environmental > Aquatic > Marine > Unclassified | place: USA...
TTCCCATGATGATCAGTAACAAAAAATGAGGTCATCTTCCACCAAATCGGAGTCTTCCTTTTGGAAAACTAACCGGTATTCATGTGTCACTTTGGCTTTTCAGGTCATTCTGATTTTAGCAAGAGCGCACGCACAAAGAAAGACAAAGAAATCGGCGTGGAGATAGAGTTCATACAATATTGGTATTTGCAGTAGAAGTATATCAGTAATTCTATATTAATATCCTCTGTCAGTATATAACTGCCAACCACCACAGTAAATATGGAGAAATCAAACCTCCAACTTGCCAAGAAGCAAACTCCAATAAAAGTTGTGGTCAATAATCCAACCTCATTGGAAGGAGCTCAGCATGATGGTTCGAATAAGAGTCTGTCACGTCATAACTCATTCAACAAAGAAGATAACAACAACTCTGCATCATCCGATAGCAACAATAATGTAGATTTTATTGGGCCATCTAATGCAGTTAAATCTCTATTCTCACTACCTTACAATACTGATACAAATGTTAGTGTTGCATTACATAATATGGGGAATGGTACTATATTGTTAGACTCTGCACAAGATTTTGGTAGCAGTGAGAATGTTTCTTCAGTTGGTACTAATTCTACCCCCGGCGGTGGTAGACGTGGTAGGCGTAGACAACGTCCTGCAAGTTGGGCAAATAGTATCAGAGAAGAGCAAGCTCTTGAAGAAGAAACTGCTGAGGACCAATTGCAATTAGTACAAAAGCAGAGAGATGGTGAGAAATCTATATTAGCTTCTTTATCTCTATTACTTGAGGAAGAGAAGAAGGGTATATCGGATAAACCACCTTTCGAAAGTAGTGCTTTGATTGTCCCATCAGAAAAGGCGATTGTTGTTAAAGAACAAGATGGTGAACCAATAATTACTACTGGTACTACTATGCCAATCAATAACAACAACAATACTGATACAAATGATGACGGTTTACATCATCCACCTCAACATTATATGAGTAATGCAGTAACACCCCCCGCAGAACCACGTCAATATGTGGATTGGAAATTTAAAGAACATAAATTACTAGTTGCAAGTGATGCAGTTATATATAATAATCATGGTGGGGACGGTATAAATAATGAGGAATCAGTTACAATAAGAGTAGCTGACACTGCGGAGCTTCATGCTCAAATGAAGTATCACGAGAATATGACCAAGGAGGGAACATTGCTTGCTCAAGAAGAAGAAGATCTTCATGCTCTCCCACCTTCTTCATATGCAGAAGCTTTGATTTCCCCTTCCACTGAAGAAGATGGTACAACTGAGGATGAAGATGAAAATAGCGTCAACAGATTGCAAACATGCATTATTCCTTCAACGGGAGGAGATCTGGCAAATTTGGGCTTCTTTCAATCGTCAGTGTGTCCACCCCCTGACAGTTCAAGAGGAAAGGATGAATGTGCAGAAGCGGCATCATCGGCACTCCCATATTCGTCAACGCCAGTATGTACAGTATTGGATACATATCTTGATAACTTGATGACCAATGTGCCCCAGCTTGCACTGATTTTACGTGAGAAGGGGTTTGTGCAAAACATCAAACTCCTTAGAACAGAAGATATACCATCGTTGATGATGCATCCATCTACTATTGGAGTTGATGAAGCTGTTATAGATAATGATCCACCGCAGATATTCTCGCCTGATATCGTTGAAATGAATGCAGCCATGCTGCTCAGATTTCTAAAGTCTAACTGCTCCAAGGAGAATTCAACATATCTTCTCCATCGGGCTGCTGGGGAGACGAATATACAACTCTTTGACATTAGTAGTATCTCCGAACTGCGTCAGAAGAAGTGGGTTTGGTGGCTAGCCCTTTGTAGTTATCGATTTGCATGTAGACTGGAAAATCTTCAACGAGCAATGTCTTCACATGACAAAGTCACTAGACGAGAGTATCGTAGTCGACAGAGACACTTACTACACAATACACTAAACTTACTGGAAGAATTGGTAGATATGGATGGTGCAAAACATGACACGATATGTGCGGCAGTATATGAACATCTTGCCGATACATTTTTATGGGACGATGACGATGCGGAAGGTGTTGGAATGTCAGATACTAAGCCCAAGCCTTGTGTCTCATCATCTCAACCATACGTGAACGTCACGGTCGATTGCCTAAACAAAGCACATGACCACTTGATGGATGGTATAAAGAAATTGACACCGCTTTTAGTAAAGGCAAAGAGAGATGAATCTGCAATGGAAATGGAAGCTATTTCAACACAGATGTTGGGCATTCACTACAAGATTATCAATGTCAATCTCCGCCTAGCCGATCATCATCTACAGAACTACTTTTCTTCCAACTTGATTCAGGCCTTGAGAACAGCCGGTAGGATGCTTTCTGATGCATCATCGTTGCTTGAAGTGCTTAAATGCCAGACACAGGATAACAATGAATCTAATCTTTACGCACGAAGTATTGTCCTTCAATATGCCTGGTTGTGGGAATATTGCGGTCACTTCGCAAGATCGTTTGCGGCCGATGAGCTTTGGAGAGATAGAGGACATACGTCAGGAGAAGATCTCATTAGTCTATTCAGAGAGGTGTATACCTCGTGCGGTAGTATTATGAGACAACCGTGCATTGGCGGTCAAAAGTGGAAACCAGCAAAGTCATCTATTGTTGCTGCATCACATGGCCAGGTATCGTTGAACTCTCTCAGCGGTATTGTCATCTTGCCAACTGACTTTGAAGAAATTACAGCGTCTGTGTTGCAAAAAGATGGCGCTCGCGAGGCAATCGAGGCATGTAAGAAGATACTTGATCAAAAGACACAGATTAAACGTGAAACCGCAATCAATCTTGTCGCTGCATCTGTGTCCTATGGGCATGCATTAGATGGATTTGTCTTTCTGGATGGTCAGGTTGATGGGGAAGAAAAGGAAGTAGATATTTTGACATCACAAAAACGTAAAGAAAATGATGGTCTATTGATGGACGTGACTATTGCTCCACTTGTACGGCAACGTCTTGGTGATGCTTGTAACGAGATTGGCAAGGTATTGCTTGACGAATCAAGAGCTGTTCTTTTACCTCAGTTTTCACCTCCCGATGGCATTGGTGTATCAAACAAAAACTTTGGTTTGTCTCATGTTTCAGCAATAATGCTGGCATCTGCCCAATTCTGGTTTGAAAGGGGGCTAGAGCAATTCACCGAGGGCGGAGACTTGAGGAACTTGGCTCTTTTGCGTTGTAATTTATGCCAGTGCTGTAAGATCCGAGCCAACACAAATGTCATGTTGCCTGGTACCAGTCCTGAAGATTCGAGAAAGAAGGATAAAGAGGCATACCTTCAAGATGCAGTTGACCATCTCGTGGCTGCTCATGAAGCTATGGGACAGCGTGACACTGATCCTGTTACATGGGATATGGTCAGCGAAGAGTTGGCAGCTACATTACTCGTCTTGGGGGTACGAAGAAGACAAGCAGCTCTATCCTCCTCATCTGCACTACTTCTACAAGCGTTAAGATTAACACCAGGGGTAGAAAAGGGGATTATCGAACCAATGGAGAAGAGTTGTCAGATATACGAGTCATTAGGAACAGCAAAGGCATCACATCAAGCTGCATGTGCACATTATCAGTTGGCTCTTTATTTTAGCAAAGTCTGGACATGTCAGCGTGATGAGGTAAAGACAAGGGAGAAGCTAGCTGCTGCATTCAAGCATTATGGACAAGCCCATCAATACTTCTTCCAGCATATACAAGGGAATGAAATCACATTCATTGTATTGAGTCTTGACTTTGCCAGTTTGTACTCTGCAGTATCTGGCGAAGAATGTCTCTCAAAGGCATTGCTTTGTTGTTTGGATACACGTTCCGCATTTTCAGTAGAAGTAGGAGCTTCAGCCAGGGAGCAGATGAAAATACTCGAAGAGAGCGTTGAGGAAAGAGTCACAAAGTTACTACTGAGCTTAGTCAAGATGGAAAAGGAGAAGAGTAAGCCGTCCGACAAGTACAAAGAGATGTATCGAAAGGTGCTTGGGTATAAAATGACAGCTCCCAAGAAAGATGATAACAATCAAGATGAGAGCAGTGCTGATGATCCTTATCGGATTTTTACTTTGCTCAAAGAACTGCAGGAATTGTCAATTAGTAGAGTGTGATATGTTGTCTCTACAATAAGGTAAGCTTTATAAACAAGTAACAGTCTAAAATAAAGGAAATAGGAATAAGAAAACTAAAGCTCAGTAAAATGTATTAGACAAAAGTTCAATCAAAAAAGATATCTATGTATATAATTATTCCACTAGTATATCTATTGCAATCACATACAACTGCTTAATCAATCTCCTCAATAGTGGGTCCGCCAGATGGATCTTCCTCAGCAGGAGCACCTCCCATACCGCCCATATCAGGCATTCCTCCTCCCATACCGCCCATATCGGGCATGCCTCCAGCACCACCGGCACCAGCCATCTTCTGAAGGATGGGCATGGCAATAGCCTCCAAAGCCTTCTGCTTCTCCTCGAACTCCTCCTTCTCGGCAGTCTGGTTGGCATCAAGCCATGAGGTGGCCTCGTTAATAGCATTCAACAAGGCAGTCTTGTCCTCCTCGGGGATCTTATCCTTAACTTCCTCACCCTCGACGGAACTCTTGAGGGAGTAGCAGTAGTTCTCCAAGCCATTCTTAGCCTCAACACGGTTCTTGTTGGCATCATCCTCGGCCTTGTACTGCTCAGCCTCCTGGACCATGCGCTCAATCTCATCTTGTGATAGACGTCCCTTGTCGTTGGTGATGGTAATCTTATTCTCCTTTCCGGTGGACTTCTCAAGAGCTGATACGTTAAGGATACCGTTGGCATCAATATCAAAGCAAACATCAATTTGGGGCTGACCACGAGGCATGGGAGGGATGCCATCAAGGTTGAACTTTCCAAGAATGTTGTTGTCACGAGTCATGGAACGTTCACCCTCAAACACCTGGATAAGCACACCTGGCTGATTATCAGCATATGTCGAGAAGGTTTGTGTCTTCTTGGCAGGCACAGTAGTATTACGCTTGATGAGTGTGGTCATTACACCTCCAGCAGTCTCAAGACCAAGGGATAGAGGAGTAACATCCAAAAGAAGGAGCTCGGAAAGCTTCTCACTCTTGTCAGCACCAGACAAAATGGCAGCCTGGACGGTGGCACCGAAGGCAACAGCCTCATCGGGGTTGATAGACTTGCATGGTTCCTTGCCGTTGAAGAACTCAGTAAGCATGGATTGGATCTTGGGGATACGAGTGGATCCACCAACAAGAACAACCTCATCAACTTGATTCTTGGCAATCTTGGAATCCCTTAATACCTTCTCGCAGGGATCCATACACTTCTTGAAGTAGTCCATACACAAATCCTCGAATCGGGCACGGGTGATGGTGGAGTTGAAATCAATACCATCAAAGAGAGAGTCAATCTCAATATGAGCCTGGGTAGAACTTGATAGAGTACGCTTGGCACGTTCACAGGCAGTACGAAGACGACGGAGGGAGCGCTGGTTCTGGCTCATATCCTTGCGATGACGACGCTTGAAGTCCTGAAGGAAGTAATCAACCATACGGTTATCGAAATCCTCTCCACCCAAGTGAGTATCACCGGCAGTGGCCTTAACCTCAAAGATGCCCTCCTCAATAGTCAAGAGAGATACATCAAAGGTTCCACCTCCCAAATCGAAGATGAGTACATTCTTCTCATCACCCTTCTTATCCAAGCCGTAGGCAATAGCAGCGGCGGTGGGCTCATTAATGATACGCAATACGTTCAATCCAGAAATGGCACCAGCATCCTTGGTAGCCTGCCTTTGTGAATCATTAAAGTATGCGGGCACAGTAACGACGGCATTCTTCACCTCCTTACCCAAATATGCCTCGGCAATCTCACGCATCTTGGTAAGGACCATAGATGAGATCTCCTCGGCCTTGAATTCCTTCTTCTCGCCCTTGTACTCCACCTCAATAATTGGGGTACCTCCAACTCCAGGCTTGACCGTGAAGGGCCAGTGCTTCATATCAGTTTGAACACCGGCATCAGTAAACTTACGCCCAATAAGACGCTTGGCATCGAAGACGGTGTTAGTTGCATTCATTGCCGCTTGGGACTTGGCAGCATCTCCAATGAGACGTTCAGTCTCAGTGAAGGCGACGTAGGAGGGTGTTGTTCGATTACCCTGATCATTGGCAATAATCTCAACACGATCGTTTTGCCATACTCCTACACAACTGTAGGTAGTACCAAGATCAATTCCGACGGATTCTCCAGTTACAGTAGCCATTGTATTTGTTTTGTTTGTAGTTGTTTGTAGTAGTACCTTAGTGTTTGTAATTCTATCAGTCAAAGTAGACAATGTAAATTTTATGAGCTGTTTGTGGTGGCAACAAAAACAAAATCTTTTGAAATCGGCGCTTGGGTTATGAGCCGTGCATGAGCTGGTCGTTGCGTGATCACAGTAATGATCACGTGATATCATTATGTGATAGTTATGATGCTAATCTGGCATTGCAAATAATCACATGCTAATCACAAGATACCGATAAATCACATAATAATGGATCTTTTGATCACGAAAAAATGAATGGCTATCAATTGTCCATCGAATTCCGCTGTAGGATCATACTAATTCCTCTGTGTAGAAAGACCAAGCTGCTAATTCCAGCTATAAAATCTATTTGCATTGCTGTCATTTTTTTCTAAACGCCCTCTACCACAACAATACTACCCCTTTATTTACAAACAACAACATACAAACAATATGAGTGACGCCGCCGCTGAATCTGAAAGCTATGCCTTCTCCGCTGATATCAACCAGCTATTATCGTTGATCATTAACACCTTCTATTCCAACAAGGAAATCTTCCTTCGTGAGTTAATCTCCAACTCCTCTGATGCTCTTGATAAGATTCGATACTCTTCTCTTACCGACTCCTCGGTACTTGATAGTGAGCCTGAATTGCAAATCAAGCTCATCCCCGACAAGGCTAATAACACCTTGACGATTGAGGATTCGGGTATTGGTATGACCAAGGCTGACCTTGTTAACAACTTGGGAACTATTGCCAAGTCAGGCACCAAGGCCTTCATGGAGGCATTAACCGCTGGTGCTGATATTTCCATGATTGGTCAATTCGGTGTAGGATTCTATTCTGCATACCTCGTGGCCGATAAGGTTGAGGTAACATCCAAGAACAATGATGATGATGGCTACACTTGGACATCCGAGGCTGGTGGTAGTTTCACTGTTACCAAGACGGATGATTCTGGATTGGGACGTGGAACACGTATCGTCCTTCACATGAAGGAGGATATGAGTGAATACTTGGAAGAGCAGAGGATTAAGGATTTGGTTAAGAAGCATTCCGAGTTTATTGGGTGAGTTTATTATTTGTGTATTGTATAAGTATCTTTTTTGTGCACATCTTGTGCTCACATATCTTTTTATCCCCCCTACACTTATAAATACCACGCCACAGCTTCCCCATCAAGCTCTACACCGAGAAGACTACCGAGAAGGAAGTTACCGATGATGATGACGATGATGAAGACGAGGAGGGTGATGATGACAAGCCCAAGATTGAGGAAGTGGATGAAGATGATGAGAAGAAGGAAAAGAAGACTAAGAAGATTAAGGAAGTTAGCCATGAGTGGGAACATCTCAACAATATGAAGCCCATCTGGATGCGCAAGCCTGATGATATTACCCAGGACGAGTATGCTGCTTTCTACAAGTCCATCTCTAACGATTGGGAGGAGCATGCCGCCGTGAAGCACTTCTCCGTTGAGGGTCAGCTTGAGTTCCGTGCCGTCCTCTTCTGCCCCAAGCGTGCTCCATTTGACATGTTCGAGGGTGGTAACAAGAAGAAACACAACCACATCAAGTTGTACGTCCGTCGTGTCTTCATCCAGGACAACTGCGAGGATCTCATGCCTGAATGGCTCAGTTTCATCAAGGGTGTTGTCGATTCCGAGGATCTTCCTCTCAACATTTCTCGTGAGACACTCCAACAGAACAAGATCCTTCGTGTCATCAAGAAGAACTTGGTTAAGAAGAGTATTGAGATGTTCAACGACTTGACTGAGAATGAGGATGCTTACAACAAGTTCTACGAGGCATTCGCAAAGAACTTGAAGCTTGGTATCCACGAGGACTCAACCAACCGTGCCAAGCTTGCCAAGCTCCTTCGTTACAACTCTACCAAGTCTGGTGATTCCATGACCAGCCTTGATGACTATGTTAGCCGTATGGATGACAAGCAGCCCGGTATTTACTACATCACTGGTGAATCCAAGCGCAGTGTTGAGACTTCCCCCTTCCTTGAAAAGCTCAAGAAGAAGGGCTACGAGGTAATTTACATGGTTGACCCCATTGATGAGTACTGCATTGGTCAGTTGAAGGAGTTCGAGGGCAAGAAGCTCCTCAGTGCTACCAAGGAGGGACTTGAGATGGAAGAAGACGAAGATGAGAAGAAGGCCTTCGAGGAAGCCAAGGCCAAGGCTGAGGGACTTTGCAAGCTCATGAAGGAAGTCCTTGATGATAAGGTTGAGAAGGTTGTCGTTTCGAACCGTTTGGCCGACAGTCCTTGCTGTCTTGTCACTGGTGAGTATGGCTGGTCTGCCAACATGGAACGTATCATGAAGGCTCAGGCCCTTCGTGACTCTAGCCAGAGTGCCTACATGTCCTCCAAGAAGACTATGGAGATCAACCCCACCAACTCTATCATCACTGCCCTCCGCGAGAAGGCCGATGCCGACCAATCTGATAAGACTGTGAAGGATCTCATCTGGCTATTGTATGATACCTCCCTTCTTACTTCTGGCTTCAGTCTTGATGAGCCTGCCACCTTTGCCTCTCGTATCCACCGTCTTGTCAAGCTTGGACTAAGTATTGATGACGATGGAGATGACGATGACGATGATGATATGGATGACCTCCCAGCTCTTGACGGTGATGATGACAATGAGGAGAGTGCCATGGAACAGGTTGACTAAAGAAATATTTTCTGTTGATAGATATGTGTTAGCAATATATATAGAAATACTTTTTAGATACGAATGAGAATGCCTCTTTTTTATTAGACGTATCCTTTTGTGTCATTAACCCCGCAGCTTAGTGATACTCATCATTTATCCTAACGTCATAACTTTATGGTTACTTTTCTGTATTATTTTTTACGTGTTTCTCTTTGACATAAACTGCACAAAACAACACTGCCACCCAATATACATCTAATCTCTAATCCTGATGATCCATCATCTTTTTGAACTCACTAAAATCAATCCTTCCATCACTATTATTGTCTACCATCTTCATGATCTCCATAGCCTGCGCCTCCGAACCACCCACGGCATCAACAATATCCGAAACAACAATATGATGTGGGTCCGACTTCTTGAAATGCTCGAACACACTACGGAGATTGTCTTCCTTCATGATAAGCTGCTTATCCATCATAACGGCAATAAAATCACGCCAATTGAGAGAGTCTTCGCCAGAGACGGATAGATCCTCTCTAAGAGAGCGTAATTCCGCGGTAACATTTGGTAGAAAGTGTGCTGTTTTGAACAAAGAAGGGGAAACAAAGAGTTAGCTACAGCAGAGAAAGCTACACAAACATAGACACCAAGCACAACACATACACACTCACCATCTTCCAAACATTCATCCAACTCCTGCAATGTAATAGTTCCATCATTATTCACATCAATCTTCTTAAACACTGCCTTTAGTGCCTCGATATCATCATTTGTAGCATTCTGTGCAAGCCAACCTAATGCGGCTTTCTTAAGTTTTTGCATATCCCTATACTTCATGAATGCAATTGAACGTGGTGCCAATGCAATACTTGTGCGTTGACGTCGTCTGCCCTCCTTCTTCTCGGGTTCCTTCACACCTGCATACTCGGTAATCCAAGGCGAGTTTAATGCCTCTCTAGCGGTTAATCGTTTCGATGGATCTCTCTTCAATAGGGAACAGATGAAATCCTTGGCTTTATCACTAATGCCGTCCCAATCGGGTGACGGGAAATCAAACCTTGCCGTGCGTACTGAATCGAAAATTTGATTATCAGTATCACCATAGAATGGTGGATATCCACATAGCAGGATGTATGTGATAACTCCGATACTCCAAATATCACAAGACTTTGTATATTCACGATTTAATACCTCCGGTGCAACATAATAAGGAGTGCCCACTTTAGTGTTCATAATACCCTTCTGCATATCATCATGACGGCTTAATCCGAAATCAATAATCTTAATAACGGCATCCTCCTCCCGACTACTGAATAGAAAGTTCTCGGGCTTAAGATCACGATGGACAATACCCTTCTGATCATGACAGTATGATATAGCATCTAATATACATCGTACCAACTGTGCTGCGTCCCGTTCCGAAAAGTGTCCCTCGGCACTTTGCGTTTTTTCAATAATACGATCAAACAATTCGCCACCGGTACATAATTCAGTAATTAAGTGTAAATACTTTTGATCTTCATGAACTTCAACTAGTTGGATAATATTTGGATGATCACATTCTTTCAATAATGCCACTTCACGTTTTAATACATCAACCTTACCAACCTTGGATTTGCGTATAGATTTAATAGCATACCATACTTTTGTATCGCGATCCATACATTTACGTACAACGCCATAATGTCCATGACCAATTTCTTTTGGGTTAATATGATACTTAATTCGAACATCTGATAGGGTATCTGTAATCATTACAGGGTTTGGATGTAAATCACGACGACCATTAATTTTGGCATCACCTAATGTTACTGCTGATGAATCCATTGTTACTTTTGGCGGATGTGTTTTATTGTCACTGTTTGTTGTTACTGATACTGCCGCTTGAGGTTGATCGTTGTTACCTCCCTTGTTTTTGGATTTCCTAGATGACTTTCGTGAAGAGCTGCTATTATCTCCTCCTTATGATTACGGAAAGAGTAGCGAAGGTAAGACTGACTGGATTGAACAGAGCTAAACAATCCCAATATCCTTATACTGGTAATAACATAATCAATATCCCCCTACAAGCCTACAAGATAGATGACACATCTTATGTCCAAAATGTATTCTAAAAGCCTATCTAAATAGCCCACATAACTACACAACATAAACAACATATATCTTACCTTTATTCTTAGATGATCGACCACTCCTACCCAATCGTCCAGATTTAGATATATCGTTTCCCATTGATATTCTATTGGCAGTACAACAAAACAGTTTCAACTATTTTGTGCTGTCGTATTAGAAAAGGATAACTACTCTGACAAAGCCCAAACTGCAGTCTGATATTGCACACTCTCTCTTCTTTTGATGCCTCCTCTCTCCGATGCTTCTCCGCAGCAGTAAGTTATTGCCGATATGCCGTTTTAGTAGGCCTATCCCTATCAGTGCAACCAAATTATCAAAGTCCAATTTTAAGGAGTTACCTTAGCCCAAAAGGATACCTAAGGATACGCCTCAAAATAAATGCTGACGATGAAGATAAAACAACGAGGCGGCAAACTATACGAGCTAATCGAGAGGATAAGATTTGGGGTACAAATATACTTAAAAATGATCTCCTCTCAAGCATTAGTTGTTGCATCAGCATTCATCATTGCTGGGCTACTCCCATCTGTAGTATATTCCTTCACCAGCACCCCACCTTCAATTAAATATCCATCGACATTGTATTCCTCACAATCTTCAAATACTGATATAGATAGCAAAATATCGTCAACAACAATTGAAGGTATGCCTACACATTCGCCAGCAACAAAACTAGAGAATAAAATATATAATTGGCGTGGATATAATGTTCGTTATCAAGTGTCCGGGCCAAAAGATGCAGATCATACTTTACTATTAGTGCATGGTCTATTTGTTAACTCGGATCATTGGCGTAAGATGTTAACTGGATTACATACTCATAGTGATAATGTTTTTGACGGGGAACAAATCAATGGTAGTGCTGGTATAAACGGTGTTGAAATGAAGAAGGATAAGACATATCGTATATATGCTTTGGACTTGATAGGTTCTGGATGGAGTTCTAAACCATTTAGAGATGATCCAGCTGTGCAGAAAATCAATGGAGAGAATGGTCGCTTTACTGACTGTGATTCAGTTTGCTATAGAGAACAACAAGATAGTACAACCTCATCAACACTAAAGAAGGTACCCTCTTCACCTGTTCTACAGAATGAAGCACTTGGAACTGCCTCGGGTGGTAATAGACTTGCAACTGAGTTAGAGTTAAGACACCCGCTTCGTAGTCCATACAACTTTTATACATGGTCAGAACAATTAGCAGACTTTACACATGATATTATTCACAGTGAAGATACATCTGCTGAAAAAAAGAAGGTTTCATTAGTGGCCAACTCGATCGGTACAATGTCTGCACTACAAGCCACACTAGATGAACCTGATTTATACAATGGTGTGTGTGTTATCAATCCCAACTTTAGGGAATTGCATTCAGCAGAGGTACCACTGTCTCAAGTGACAATGCCCCTAGTTCGTCAGATCCAATCTCTTTTGAGAGAAAAGGGTCATGGATTGTTCAAAACTTTGGCAACAAAAGATACTGTGACACAAATACTGAAAGAACCATACTCGGTAACTGAAGCTATAGATGAAGAGCTAGTGAGTGTACTGCTTGACCCACTACTAACAAAGGGATCAGATGAAGTAGTCTTTGACACATTAAGCTATAGCGCAGGACCGTTGCCTGGAAAGTCCGCGTTAGTATTGCTTTGTGATATGAATTTGTGTGTTCAGTATTTAGTCTTGACGACTTGACTGCTTTATTTGACCTTAGCTTGCCTTTATTGATTGCCCTTGCATATATTTCTACTAACATATGCTATAATCTCTTCTCTTTCAATCATCATAAACTGTGATAACGCGCATCTTCCAGAACAACAACTACGATCTTCATCATTCCCAAACGATACTCCGGTATGGGTTGTTTATGGAAAAGATGATCCTTGGACACCACCCAAACGTGTTGAGAACCTTATTAAGATATCTGGTGCTGTCGAGAAGGTGATTGGATTGGAAGGGGCTGGACACTGCCCTCATGATGAGAAACCTGATGAGGTGAATGGATTGATACTCGAGTTCTTGGATAGCTTAGAGAAGTAATAGTTTTAGTAATGCAGACAAGAAATTTGTAGGAACCTCTAGAGAAAATACCTTTAAAGTCATGTTGATGCAAAAGTACACAGCCAGAGTACCTATTCTCTAGCTTACCCTATGTCTATTGATCTGCTTTATTAGCAGCCGCGACAAGTTCTTCAGCTGACGGCAGGTCTTCTTCTCTTATCTCTTCGTCATCAATCGCAGGCCCCACGCATGCCTTCTTCTCCATTGCCCCTAATGTCGCCTTGCGCTCGGAATCTTTATATGTATACATCAAGTAATCAACTCGTTGTTTACATGTTTGTCCATTACCCCATATTGCATTGGCCTCGAATCTTTCCATATACTCAGTCTGCTTCCTTTGGAATGTACGTGTACACTCTTCAGTATCAACCATCGTTCTAGCCTTGGCATCGTCAATCTTACTTCCAAATCTATAGTTGAGATACTGCACCCGCTGATTGCAATTCATGGATTTATCATATTCACATTCTATACAAAACTCTTTCTCATGTGATTTCCAATCTTTCATCATTTCATCTACCTTCTCTTGTTTTTTCCTATCCTCCTTTATTTGTTCTTCATTCTTTCTACATTTACCATTCTGCATTGTTGATACCATAGCCTCAAATTTGGGTGTATTATATCTAGCTTCTAATGACTCGGCACGTGATAAGCAAGACAACTTCATCCCCCAGTGACAACTCTCGCACCACTTGTCTAATCCAATACTTTCAAATAACTTATCCAGCACACCATCATACGGTGCCATATCCGCTTGAAGTTCTTTTAAATCATTATTCCTCGTTTCAATAATTCTATATGCAAGATCAGTCTTATTAGATGATTGATTAATCTCAACCATTATCGATTCATATTCTTCCACAGATAGAAACTTTAATCCAGCATTCTCTTCAAAGTTTATTAATGTTTCCTTATCATTCATTACTGCAAATGTAGCTTTTCGAAAGTTCCGTGCAGTGGGTAATCCAAGGAGGAAACGATGGTCAAGGAATAATATAAATGATACTAATGCAAATGCAATTACAATACCCAGCATGGCCTCCTTGAGGAGTGTAATGACAATTAATATAGTTTCGGTATCCTCCCTCCGTAGTGTTTCATCATCAAGATCTGTTAAGACAGCATGGATAATCTTTCGACATAGTAATCGTGCTGATACCACAGATGTTCCCCCTCTTGATTTGCTAGGTGAAGTTGTTGGTGGTCCTCCATTGCGGGAGATTATTGGTTTCTTTGATGATTGACTTTCAACATCAATAGTATCAGTATCACTAGTTTCACTTTCATTACTACTACTGCCATTCCGACCCATGCGGCGTTTCATTATACTACCCTTTTGTCTTATTCCAATTGATGTATCTGATGTGTAATCTGATGTGTAATCTGATATTTTCGTTGTATCTAATGAATCAGCAAATAGGGAGGATGAGGATTTTCTTTGTACAATACTGCCGCCATTACTACTGTTGGATATCTCTTCATTGGAATCAGACCACTCAAAAGGATTATCTTTGTTTTCTATACCATTTTTATTATCTTGCAGCGGTTGATGTTCCTCTTGTTCCCCTGTAACAATATTATTTGAGTTGACTATTAAGAAAAAAAAGTAATGAGCCCAACACATTATCGAATATTACCCTCTGATGTGCGTTTCTTGTGGAAACTATCAAAAACAACACTTACCAGATAAACTAGTATTCAATCCATCATCTACATCAAGTGAAGGTTGCAATCCCTCGTTGTCAACAGTTGACTCATAATTTGAAGGTTCACCTTCACTCATAATTGTATCGTCTTGCTTCATTGCAGTAACTTTATATATCAGCGGTACTATATTTATATAGCAATTATAAAAGGAGGTATATATTAGAACGATAGAATGGTAGAGAAATGTAATACATAAAGGCTGGTCGATAAACAAACAATAAACTACAAACACATCACAAAAATTTAGTCTTTAATTGCAAATAGATGAAAATTAATCGCACGCACGACAACCTGGCCGGCGATCATGAAACAACTAACACCGCACTCACCAGACGACAGGTCGGTCAATCGAAACAGCAACAATAGCCAATGTACTACTGTTAACCAACAACACCATTGATGAGTAGAGACTCTCTTGTAATTAAGAAATAATGTAAAGCCTTACCTTTCAAGTTTCATGGCTTTGAGGTATCTTTCTGCGGTATCCTTCAGTAAAAAATCTCCATCTATATCAATTTGTCTAACAAATTGAATTGACGGCATCAAGTGGCGTTATTTGTATCCGTATTAAAGGTATGTAATGTATGTTGTTGTTTGCGGTGCCAAGTACAACGTCTCTGCAAAATCTCAGTTCAAATTACTGTATCTTTATACACTTTTCTCCTTTTGCAAATTCTACCTTACTAGGTACAACAGTCCTATCTTTATTAACAGGCCCTCTATCATCACATCATATCAATTCACTATAGACCAACTGCAACAATACAATATATATATTAAACGATAATAATGAGTAGTCTACGAAAAGTTACAAAGGATGAAACAGGAGATGTTGAGGCACAACCACTAACGACTACAAACGATACAGATGCACCTCCTAATAATGCTACATCAGCCTTCTCTAATTCTTCAACATCAGATTCAATATCACCCGGTCCAGGCGGATCAACACACAATCCAGTATTTCTAGCAAAAGTCATCTTTAAAAAGGTAGTATCATTATTAGTATCATCAGATGAAGAAGATATAACACAACCCGGTGGTGTAGTGACATTACTCAAGGATATTATTTTAGGTGTTATTTTAGGTGTATTAACTATATCAACATTAATCTTCTTAGATCATCGTGATGTGGTACACTTCCAAAGTGCACATAACTTTCGTAACGCAGCCTTTCAATTATTGAATGATCCTGAAACATTGAAAAACATTGAAGAAAGTTCAGATTTAAAATTCATGACCATGAATGATTATCAAACTAAGATGAAAGAAATTGAAAGTGTATCTGAAAAGATTAAAGGACATGAAGAGGTATTAGCCAAACGTATATCCGAGGGTGAAGAGAAGGCGAAGGAAGTTGAAGGTATTAAAGAAGAGTATAATAAACTCATGTCACATCCAATTTTGGGATTAGATAAGTATTGCGGTGGATGTAGTTGGAGTGGTAGGACGACGTGTGATGGACGTGTACAGTTCTTACAGGATACGTATAATACACGACCTATAGCTGCAAAAATTAATGCGATGAACCATGCAAGTTGTAAGAAGGAATAATGGAGGTGGGTATATTATTATTGAATGGAGGTTTGGGTCTCATTTAGGGGGTATGGTTAAATATTATTGTAATTATTAGTAGATGTTTACCGAGGTTACCGAATAAATAGCATTACGGTGTGAAGATAGTATCCGTCGGCAGTGATTGTGTGGTTTGTTTAACAGTAGGGACGTGTTACCTCGTGTTACTTACGATAGTGTCTCGTAGATATGGTATGGTGTGAGACACACTACTCCTGTCAACAAGGTACTTCAGCCGCTCGGTGGCTATGGTATGTATATTTGGGTATCACTCTCACATTGCATATATAAGATAGCAACTTATGGGTCAAACGTAAATACAACTTTCTAATTTTATAACACGTCCAAAACAAAACCAAACATTTAAATAAGTCACTGATCTCAGATCTATGCCCTGCGAATTCTTGCCCTCAATCCTCGTGAAAAGACAGAGCCACGAGACTTAGCAGAGGCAACACTAACCCCATCATTCCCCTTTTTCTTGTTACTACGCATCAAACCCCGAGAGATGCCATTATTACTGTTTTCTTGGTCAAGGAACCCTCCCAAATTATTCCCTGACCCTTGACCGTTTTTTGACACTTGATTGGGAGTGGCAAATGGTTGAGTTTGAGGCTTCGAAGCGGCTGACTCTCTCTTTGGGAGTACCCTATCTTCGGTACTACCATCGAAAAAGCTGTGTTCTAGAACTTCCCTAAGACTATTGTACCTCTTGTTTGGGTTATGATGAAGTAGCTTCCGAAGAAGACTCACAGCATCACGTTCGTTGGGGTTTACATGCCGGAGTGCCCTATCAAGACTCGCTTGATCCCAACGACCAATCTTGGCTACTTCATTTGCACTCATGGCACGCTTGCCACGGCAGGCATATGGAGATAGTGGCACACCACAAATAGCCTCATACATAACAACTCCAAATGCCCAGATATCATGTGTTGGTTGAGCTGGAATAGACACGACCTTGGCAACAACCTCCTTCTTACCCAAGGGTGCACGCTTGGTATCTACCACGACAGTCTCAGGTGGATGATAGAAACCACGTTTAGGGTCAGTAGGCGATCCAATCGCCTTACTTCCTCCGACACCCAACAGCTTCCAACGGTTCTTAAACTTTCCAATATTGTGAGTGCCAAAGTCACCATGAACAAGTCCATGTTCGTGCATGTGTAACAACGAGATACCAATTCGCTTTAACACCTTATTCGAGAAGGACTTGCCATACTTCCTCATATCCAACATGAGATTCTCAGCAGTCGTATCAGCACCCTCCATCGTGATGCAGTAGCCAGGTTCGGCCATCGCTTCTGAGTAAGCTGCATGCTGAACAGTGTGGTGAACACTGATAACAGCAGGGACGTAATGACGAGATAGCTGATACTCCTTCCTAATCTTCAACTCTCTTTCTACGACATCCGAACGGCTAGTAAGCTTGGCAATAACCTGTTGTCCCTTCTCCTTCTTAATCTGCCTCATCTTTTCATCAATGCTTACTTGAGATGCCTTGCTTGACAACGACTGATTCGATCTGGAACTCATGCGAGACAAGCCAGAGACATGAGATGCATCATCCCAATCTTCAAGGTAGTCTCCATCCTTCTTATTATCTTGATGAACTAAGCTCCATTGGCCGTTATCGTGCTTTGGTGGCTCATATCTTAATGCATAGAAAATTTGAGTATCACTCTCAGGATTGGAGAATGCAGGGCGCTGGTTCACTACTTCAAGTGTGTTGAAAAGTCTGAGCATTACACGCATCTCATGCTTGCAAACAGGTGTAGCGGTGGATAAAGCAATACGTCCATCGGGGCCTTCAACATGAGCTAAAGCAAGGACTTGAGGCTGAGTACACGATGTAAGAACCTTACTAACAACGGGGTAGTACATATCATCAGTGTCGGAGACAATGTGGTTCCAAGAAAAGTTGTGACTTTGAACCTTGGCTGCGACCTTCTCTTTAGTGTCAACGGGGAGATCTTGTTTCAAAAGGTGATGCACGATGAAGTGAGAGTGCTCATGTTCGGTGGCTACTTGAATTGGCATCATTCCAGTCTGTTTGTCAACAAGATTGGCAAGCTGTGATGTTTGAAGAAGAAAGATGAGGACGATGTAGCTCAGACACAAAACTTAAAATAGCTGCCACAATACACAAGACGTACCTCGGGAGCATGATTCAATAAGCCAAGCGTGGTCCTATCATCTGCACCATGTTCAAACGCCAAGTGTAGATTACTATGACCACTGCCATCTTTCAATCTGCAAGCCTCAGGGTATTGCATCATGAGATAATTCACCACACTTGGATTACATGAACTCTTAATAGCAACAGTCAATGGTAAATCGCCATTCTTGTCTGTCCGTGAAATAGCAGACGCAAAGCAAGTAAGAACAGTCTTCACCGTCACCTGTTCCACGGCCTCTCCGTTACGAAGTAGAAGATGAAGAGGCAAGTCTCCATTCTCATCAGCACGCTTGGCACTTGAGAAATTCTCGGCAAGGAGACTTGTAATAATACTCATATTGGAATGATGACGACATGCAATATGCAATGGAAGACCTCCGCCATCCTCACCTGGGCGGTGGATCGCAGTGTATGCACCCTCTGGAGCCTTGGCAAGAAGAAACTTGACAGCTTCCGCGGCATCAAATTCAGCTGCAACATGAATTGGTTGACGGCCACTGGTATCAACATCATTTGTACCCTCCTTGTATGCACTGTAGACGATTTCCAAGGCAGCAACATTATCATGAGCTGCTGCATGATGAAGAGGCAGGGCGCCAATCGAATCCTTGTGAAGTAATGCCTTGGGATAAAGGACAAGGACCATGTCAACGAGCAAAGTCCATACGTTGGGATGATGACAGATCATATGCAAGAGCATCTCTCCATTCGTAGGATCGACCTTCTCTGCAAGCTCAGGGTATTGATCCATTGTGCTCTCAACGGCAGCCCAATTCTCATCAGCGACGAGATTACGAAGTTGAACCCATTCACTAGTGACTTCTACAACAGCTTGCTCAACTGGGACCAATGCTTGGCTGTGTTCATTAAGCATGGGGTCCTCAAAGGTACCAATAAAGGATGACTCAAACGAAGAATGGAGAGGAGATGAAACGGGCTCATGCCTTGTCATTTGAGAACGTGTCTGATATCCTCTGACCAAGGCTTGAATACGCATGGTAGAGTAGATGGAGTTGTAGTATGATTCACGTGTCTGGACACTTCGGACAACGGCTTGAATCTTGACAGCAGCGGGGATTAAAGTCTCGTTCATCTCAAGGTAGAACAACCTATCAACATATGCGTGGTAGGCGCGCTGGATGATGAAAGCAGCCAAAGTCATTTCCTCCTTTAGCCTTCTGAAATACTGCCTGCCCTGTACACCACGGACAATCTTTTGAATTGCAGTAGCACTCTTGCCAAACTTTTGTGCACGCAATGCCTCGATACGGTCGAATGCCTCACGTCTAAGGAAGACCTTAGTCTTACCAAGCTGAAGCCCAGCAATGGCACATCTGCTTGAAAAGTCCAACGCTGAAAACTCGGCGGCAGTCTCAGGGCGAGCAATACCATTAGTAGTGTATGATGACTCATTCTCCCGGCGCTTCTTATTGGCAGCAATCTTCTTGCGTTGTTCTGGAGGTGTGGCTACAGTCGAAACAGCGACGAGGTTCATATGACCATTAATATACTTGGCATTACCCTGTGTCGAATTTATTGAACGATTAGCAACGGGAGTGCCATCATTCTCCAATGCCAACATCATCGCTTCATGATCAGCTTCCCAAATATCAAACGCAATCTTGCTGACCAATCGTTTCACTTCCGAATCTTCCTTATTGCTATTGCTACTTCCTGCACCACGCCCCCACTTCTTGACGACGGAGCTTGCAGCCTTCCTATCCTTGGCATCACCCAAGATGTAATATCGTGCCTTGAAAACATCATGAGGATAACGTGTTGGATATCCAGCACGGCTAACACGAACAGCCTCCAGGACACCACCACAGCGTAATTGATCAACAATCATCTTAGGATCAAAGCTATCAGGTACGAGCTCATCATTAGGCTTGAGGCAACGGATGTAGTGTGGCACGGTAGTATCGATACGGGAGCGAAGTTGAGCTAGTTGGGCAGAGAATTGTGCACCTACAGATTTCGTCGCAATAGATCCACGTCCTTCTCGGTCTTCAGAGCGGATGTATTTCTGAATCTGAGCCAACAAGTCAAAGTTGGCACCCTTCAACAAATTGACACTACTTGAGGGTAATTGATCCTTATTCTTCTCCAACCAATTATCAGTCGAATACTCAACTGGTCCAGCATAATGCTCAATACTAAACTTATAATCCACACGTTGAGCCGATGTGGCACTAAAGCGAGCCTGCTCATCGCACTTGGCATACAAATATCGTGTAAACTTTTGATCATTCGATCGGGGTACGATACATTGTTCATCTAATAATGCCAAGATGCCAATATGTTTCTGATCGATTAAATCAAGCACGTCCTGATTATCGGGGAACGAGATGAATTTCCACAAAATGCCCTCACGTTCATACTCATCTTGTTCGAGTTTGAACACATACTTGTTGAACTGCTGTTGGAGCGCTTCGTTTGTATAATTGATACAAATCTGTTCAAAGCTATTGGTTTCAAATGTTTCAAAACCAAAGATATCAAGCACACCAATCGATGCACTGCCATTTTCAACATGAGCACCATGTCCAGAGATACTTTCATTCACCTTGGTAACGATGAAGTCAAACACGGCACCGTACGTAGCCTTCATTAATGCCTCACATGCCTTTTCACTTTGTACCTTGGTAATTGGAGAGTGTACGATTTCGTTACCAGCACGGATGGTTCGATATGTCAACGCATATGCCAAATCATCTAATGTAACACCCAACAACTTAGCAGCAGTGACAGCATGGAGTGTCTTATCCATGGTACATGCATCCGACATACCCTGTGCGTTCGATTGATGATGTCCAGTGAAGGTAATGTTGCCAAGGTGTAGAATGGCACTGATTAGACGCAAAAGTGAGGCAATTGTTTCAGATGTGAAGCCAATGGTAACCTAAGGAAGGATTGAGAATTGAGTAGAGATACATGAGAGAGTGTTTGAGTATAAAGGGCACAGGAGCAAATGCTCAAACACAACACT
>Ga0214478_100558_pt1 | contig 21573 bp, 20 predicted proteins | sample M1_20Mar14CPVII9_2_FD_178001 | JGI IMG/M metagenome (GOLD analysis project Ga0214478, IMG submission 178001) | Marine eukaryotic communities from Monterey Bay, California, United States - M1_20Mar14CPVII9sort6BwellD7 | ecosystem: Environmental > Aquatic > Marine > Unclassified | place: USA...
AGGATAGTTCTGGGTGCTTCTTCATACTCTTTGCAAGTAGCTTTGCTGCTGCGTTGCATCCATCATCATTACCAAACAAGGAGTTGTGGGATAGATTTAGGATGGATAATGACTTGTTTTTCTTGATGAATTGACTAATATTATCAATATCACTCGACTTTAAATCACAAGCCTGTAACTCCAAACAAGTAATGGTTGTATTGTTTGCTTCCAAAATGGGCACGACTTTAGTGGAAAAGAAGGGAGATGCTGGTAACATGACATTGATGAGGTTGAAACGTCCAATCCCCTCATCATGACTCTCCAAATCTTCAACAAATGCCTCTGTATTTAACGTGCAATTTAGAGTAAGAGAGTGTGAGGAACATAACATACACTAAAAGAAACACGAAATGCTTACCCCAGTTCTCAAGAAGATCGGGATGGTAAGGGATCCTAAATCTCGGATCTCGTGTCCAGTGATATAAACTCCCAACAAGAATCATACTATTATCTTCACACCTCGCTGCATCAAGTTCTTGTGCTGAATATTGACCATACCTCTATGAATTGTGTGCGGGTATACCCGTCCCCTTTCCCACCATCTTCCCTCTGTCCGAATATGCGTATTGATTCCACAAGTCTTCCAATATTCATCGTCAACACCCCTCCAATGTTGAGTGTCTTTCACTTGAAATTTTCCAACCATACCACGGTTCATACCCCAAAAAGTACGATAGGACATGATGATATATTATTATCTGTGTGATGTTTGTTTGTTGTATTATGATAATATTGTTATAAGGAAATATTAATAGAGGTTAGTAGACATAATAAATAGAATGATACAAAAGTGCAAGAAAAACACTACATACTACAAAAGCGACCAATGAAAGAGTAGTTTATCGTGCTGAACGACGGGGCACACCACGTATACGACAATATAAAACACAATATATCCATTCATTATAATTTCAATTATAATAAAAGAAGCACTCACCAAAGAAAGTAATGGGTTAGGACACTATCAACCCAACTAACAAAAGTGAAGTACCTTCTCTTATCGCTCTTTATTCCCATTAAGCAACCGTTAGCGGTCGGAATGTTGATGGTATGATTGTGTTACTGCTTCTTCTTCTTATGCAACTCTATAAATCGTCTGCTATGATGGCAGTAAACCATCCTAATGATAATAACATTCGACACATACATTTTAATAATGCAGGGGCTTCCCCATCTCCACCTGAGGTTACAAATGCAATCATACAACATTTACAATTAGAGACTGAAGTTGGAGGATATCATGCCGCTAGCTTGGTAAATATAGATAAAGTATACTCTTCTGTAGCTCGATTGATCGGTATAGACAATGATATTGCCGATACATCACACATAACAACATACGATCCAAGAGATGAGATAGCATTAGTTGAAAGTGCAACAGTGGGATGGACACGGGTGTTCTATTCAATGCTTGAGACTAAAGAGCGTGAGTTGATGTTGTTGCAACATCAAAATAATAATGCAATATCAAATAAGAAGAAAGAGTTAGTGATCCTTGTATCAGAGGCAGAGTATGCAGCAAATCTCGTTGCAGCCGTCAAATTTGCAAGAGATCATAGTATGCACAATAGATTTCAATGGAGAGTTATTGCAATACCATCTAATATATGTGAAGGAGATCCTACAGGTGTGATAGATCTGGAAGCATTTAGATCAATGCTGAAAGGTACATATCCTATTGGAAATGGTGAAAGGAGATGTATCAATCCTTCATCTATTGTCATGGTATGCATAACTCATATACCGACAAATGCAGGCATTATAAACCCAGTACATGAGATTGGTCAAATGATTCATGAATACAATTCTCTTAATAATGATGATACAAAGCTTCCAAATATTATGTATCTGGTTGATGGCTGTCAAAGTATCGGCCAGATACAAGTAAATGTGAAAGAGATGCAGTGTCATGCCTTGGCAGCTACTGGAAGGAAGTACCTGCGAGGTCCAAGAGGAACCGGCTTCCTGTATGTTCAAAAGAGTATTGCAAACATATTGGAACCATCTCACATAGACCATGCAGCAGCACCAGTTGTTCGAATGCCAACTCGATCAGCTGAGGTACATAGTTTAGAAGAAGATAATGAGTTTGGTCTATCCCATACATATCAACTAGGTGCAAGACGATTTGAGTTTTGGGAAAGTAACATATCAACTAGACTTGGATTAGGAGTGGCTATAGATGTAGCACTTGACGTTGGGATGGATAATATTGAAAAGAAATGTGCTTCATTGGGTACAAAGTTACGTCAACAACTTCATACGATACAAGGAGTACAGGTATATCACGACAACTCTTCCTCTTGTGGCATAATGACGTTTTCAATAGACGATGTGGATGCCACAATAATCAAAGAAAGAATGCAAAATGGAGTAGAGGACTTGTTGGAAGATAGTTCTGATGATGTATTGTGCTGCTTTTATCTTAGTGTTGTACCAGCATCGTCAACTCCACTAGACTCGACAAGTACTGGACTTGGAGATAGAAGATTGCTACGTGCATCGTTGTCCTATTTTAATACTGAAGATGAAATTGATTTGTTTTGTAAAGCTTTGTCTTACTTAGTGCAAGTGCAAAGTGTGGTAGGGGAGTGAGAGTAAGAAAGAGTGCTTGATATAGCTAGATCATCTATATTTTGATAATCTACTATAGACCTAGACATTCTATATGTTATTCCTTCTCATTTTAAGCTTTTAAACTGTCAAATCAATACCAATATCGTTGTTGCAATCAATATAGATAGAGTCAAGTAGATGTAAGAACTCTCCTCCCACAGACATGCCATCCGCATATCTTGTGAGTACCATTTCGACAGTCATTCTTTCGTAAGTCCATTTCGCTTCACATATTTCAAGTTTTGAAAACTCTCTTACATATCGCTTACATCATCACTTGATGTTGCCACGATCGTATGTGTAGTAGGAGTTGCAAGGTTTTCAGGTGAGTTGGTGCAATCAATATCTCATTATGTTGCATAGATAGAAGACAGAGCGGCGGCAGCAAGCGATTAGATCAAATAGTTATCAAATAATGTCGGTGCATGACGATGAGGTAGAAAAACCAACGACCTTATTGCATAAACATAAACTGCATGTATCTGATTATCTCTAACCTTTATCCTTTTATCTCTCTGTCCGTTATTATTGCAATAAACTGTAGACGGCTGGTTTGCAATTTACTCCATTAAGCACAGGAGTTAATACACCAATGGAGGAGGAGTTTGAAGGGGTAAGTTGATAAATTTAATGGTGCATGTGGTGGCCACATATGTGTGGCAACTCGTTTGTAGACTCCTAATAATATATTGATGGCACACTATACCTAACCAACAAACTCCAACTCTATCTAATATTTGAATCTCTTCTTTATGTAGACGTCTGGTGTGCGGTTCATGCATGGGCTGCCAAGGTGAGATATAAATATTGTGCATATGATATGTGCACGTTATCTATTGCAATAGATCACAAAAGTAGGTATTATAATATCTGACACATGGTCTCTTTATGCTATACTCTGTACAGGTTTGGCCACGGCTCTGATTTTGCAAAGTTAGCATCCGCTGATCAAGAGGAGCAGACTGATTATGTAGTTGGGGTAAGTTGCCAATTGTAGTAGTTATAAAATCTCATGCACCGTTTCTCTTGGAGTCTTCATTCTAACCCACATTGCAAACCACAACACTACACATACAAAACAGGTATTGGCAGTATCCTACTTTATAATATCAATCTTCCTCTTCTGGTTAATATCAATACTAACATGTAAATACATGGGTAAGAACCGTGTTGGATTATGTGCAGGACAAACACGTGTTATATCCGACTCGAAGGGACAATTTCATATACCCTCGTATATATGGCAATTACGTATTACATTCATGGTATTTGGTATACTAATGATATTATTAAATGTTGGATTAGTCGGCCCTGGATTATCATCCATTAGTAACACATCTATATCAACACGAAAGTTAAATCGTAATGTACGTGATTTGATTACACAAGGATTACTAATCATGGATCAAGTGAAACGAGTTAAATGGAATCTAAATGATTTGGATGTTAATTCCATATTAAATGTTGAAGAATCATGTCCAAATTTAGAAAATAATACCTTCATATCCGACAAGAGTATACGTCAATCATTAAACGGTATTGATAAAGAATTTGAACAACTTCAAGTCTATTTAGAAATGAGTGACTTGGAATCAATCTATTCACATGTTGATTACCTAGTGGAAGGTACTGAAACAATTGATAATGCAATGACAACAATTGAAAAGAATGATTGGATAGTACGAATGTTTGCACTTGTCTTGAGTGTATTAAGTTTCTTTATGATCTTCGCAAGTTGTGCATCGTTGGTTGGTAAATGTTTTTATCTACCGGCTTTGAAATGTATGACGGTGGTGTTTATATTGCCAATGTTTATTGTTGGGATTATTGGTAGTTGGATTGCCACGTCGGCTCTTGCCTTTGCGAGTGTATCAAATGCAGGTAAGTGCCAGTTGTTTGGATTTAGAAGATGTATATATATCTGAGTGCTAAGGTGCTGAACCTTATCTCACAATCTTCTCTGCTCTTCATTAGATTTCTGCACGGGAAACTCCGAACAAAGCGGTCCTGCAGGAACAGTGATGGGAATCTTTGAGGAGAGAGGTATAACAAGTGAAGATATAATCTATGTTGCCTTTCAATACTTTCAAAGTGTAAGCAGATATATGTGTGCATGACTTCATTCTTTACGAATGACTGGATCTCTAACTATACACTCATCCCCCCTTCTTATTCATTCAGGGTTGTGTTACAGAAGACCCGATAAATGATATATACAAGTATGAAGATGATTTACAAGTAGGTATTGGTCACGTGACCAAGTTCCTAGACAAGACAGATGAGATTGGTATTGATGAAATCAATGCACAATGCGGTGCCGATGTATCCTCGATCATTGAAGGTGTTGGGCAAATCAAAGATAATCTGGGCATTCTTTTGGGTGCACTGAGGTAAGATATCTACTTTGTCTTTATGCTATAATGATTCACTTTTGAACTACACTTATTCACTCGAATCTCCTTGCTGTCACTGTTTAGATCTACCTTTGAGCTGGCTAGTTGCTACAAGATGAGACCAGTATACATACAAGCGTTTGAAGGAACAGCATGTACTGATTCCTCTGGAAGTTTGACCCTCATCTTCTCGATTTTGATTGCAATTAGCTTTGTTGGGATGATCATGATTACACTACGAGCAGCAATGTACCCTTACAAAAAAGTTCATCTATCGTCATCATTGGATGATGAGGAAGATGAATGGGAAGAGTATCAAGCCTACCTCCGATACATGGCAGGCTTTGTTACTATGTGGGGTGGTGAAAAAGATGACGAGAATGAAAAGATGTATGACACTGCATCTGAATCAACTCCAAGTAACAACATACATCTTGGTTTAGGCAACTCCTCAAGTCTAAGCTCTGATGCCGCCGACGGCTCACCAAAGGTGGTGGAATTATACGAAGATGAAGAGAGAATGCCACTATCACCACCAAACGCTGACTTTTCAGCTGCTGATCGTTCTCGAATATACACACCCTCCTCTCAACAAGATGTTTATGACGATGATGAGCGTGCAGCGTTATCTCCCGAGACTCCGACCATACATGTGAACGAGATCAAAAGCACGAGACGACGATTCAGAACGCCCGAGTTCCTATCACTGGGAACATTTCGTAGTTGGAGAACAAATGATGAAGAACAAGGTGATCCAAATAATAGGGAACTGCCCCAAACACCATTAATGACAAGTCCCCGAAATCAAGAGACGGGTAGAAGTCAGTACTTTTCGAGTATCATCTCTCCAATGAGAATAGATGACAAAGAAAATGGATCATCTGGTAAGATTGATTAGGAAGAGTCATCTTAGATAATAGAGATTTAACACATGTAGCCAGGGACCACCTTATAGTCTTAGAAGATGATATAATCCTCCCATATATAGGCACGTGTATCCCATGTGTATCGATCTGATATGAATGCAACCTCTTTCTGTTCATTTGATTCATATACATCCTATTCAATGTCAATTTCTATCATGTGCATTTAACCCCTTTCAATAGGATCGATTCATTATGTTGGGAGGAAGTCTACTCTATCAATACAAACAACAACGACTGTTGTTGATCTCCATCCTATTCGCCAAATAAACATGAACTCAAGTACTTAACCTCACTATTCCATCCAAAGCAAGGTCTCACAATCTTCATTCCATTGCAACAACAAAGATGCCAAATCACTTCTTCCCTGAGCTACAGCTTCCTACTACTAAAAATATGATGCACCAAAGCGATGATACCAAACCCTTATCACCAAGGACCAACACTGTGAATCCGTCAAGTCCTCGTCAACAAAACAAATCAACACTCTTGGCTGTAGGTGGATTTGTAATCGGCGCATCTTCCATGGCAGCCCTTCTTGCTCTTCATAATGCAACTCAAGGTCAAGACCAGTCTACCTCTCTTCGTGGAGAGGATGTGTACATTCCTTCTGATACTTCTATCGGGGCTGACGCCACTGCAAGTGCATCTCTCCTTCAAGAACAACTATCAACTAATGTCGAGGAGCCAATGGCTATCGTTAGGCAACCTGGATCAAACGACTATATCCCTATATCTCAGAGTATTCAAGTCAACGACACCCTAGCACCAACACAAGCTCCGTCAATTGCTGTCAGTAGCCCTATTCCAACCCTCGTGCCTACTGAGATACGTCCTACATCTTACCCCACATACCTTCCAAGTTCAGGAAACTTTCCCACCGAGCTTCCAACTACTCAAGACGAGTTGAACTCAACTGGTATGATTGTCAGTAACTCAATTCTAAGGTATGTCTTCTATGTGATTTAATCGTCTTGTTGTCTTCTATTGAGTCACTTTATCTATATTCCCATGCTTTATCCTTTTGCTCTTCTCCTTTACTACATTAGGTCAATTGAAGTTGGAGTTCGACTTAAATTATACTGGCAGACTGGTTACTATTGGCAAGAGAATACAGAAGAGACGTGGTGGTGCATGTCATGCCCTGATGGAGTTTGCAAATTGAATGACAAGCTCGAGCTCCGTAACTGCAAGAGGAAGAGCTCAGATGATGCCATGTTTGTTGTACAATCCCATGGTAAAGGTCATCAGTATCGTGTTAAAGGTACCGACTTGTGTATGATGAAGATGTTTAGCAGGAGGGCCATTAAATTGAAGACTTGCACAACTAAGGGCAAACGATTCCCCCTTCAACTTTTTACTGACTTCAAGGCAAATGGAGAAAAGTTCGACTTACGCCCTATCAAGTATACATCTCGTTGCCTTTCAAATCATCACCACCCTAAAGCTGGGGAACAGATATATGCGGAGACCTGCCAGAAGGCCCATAAGACAAAAACTGGGTATTGGGTGGCATACTAATCATAGTTTAGAGGAATGGAAGAGGTTGTTGACGGCCTTCGGGTATCCTTGGTGTCAATAGTTGTATGTAATAAAGTCTGGTGTGATATTGTCTTATGTTGTATATGAAATTGGGATTGAAAGCGTAGACTAGATATAGGGAGTAATAACAACAGCTAAGTTTACATTTATGTTACGATCTTTACATTGATTCAAGATACACTTAGATTCACAGACTGCTCTCATTATCGTTGAACTTTCACAAGTCCTCTAAGAAGACTCTTCGTGGTTGGAGTCAACTTCGTTCGATTATAAAGATCACCTGCTACTACCAGTGGTAGATTGTAGCATAACTTTTGACAAATAAACTATTTAGCTTATTGTGAGCTCGTATATGGTTTCTAGGCAGAAACACGAACTTACTAGCTACTACTAGGTATCAGAAGATGCCAGATGGACCTCGAAACACCTAAGAACGTATCAAGACATGTGTCTAGACAAGTTCAACTAATGACAGGCATAGCTCATTGCCACGGACTAATTGTAGACTTTCATTTCTCACCCTTATGCACCCCCCTGTGCTCCATCAATAGCTCCCTGTGCTCCGTCAGGCATATCCCAATCCCAAGCATGTGTTGTATTGTTGTAGTAAAATCCACGGCCTGTATCAGCACATACCTTAACTACCCATCCTAATGCTTCCAAGTCATCAGGCAAGTCGAGTACAGGAGGCATTTCAGGCTCTTCTTCTCCCCCCACCTCCTCTTCTCCTCCCACTTCGATTGTTTCGTTGATCTCACCACCCAATGCTGAATCAAATGCGGCTCTCTTGTCCAAAAGTAGAAACAAAACCTTCCACATTGTCTCATTACTATGCTCTTGAGCATAGTAAAAAGAGGACCCACTAACACCCCTCAATTGAGATCGACCTAGGATGGCAGTGAGATGACGAGTAGAACCTACACGCCCCAACAAAGTAAACAGCACTTTTTCTAGAGTTGTTGGTAGAGCTGTGGTTTGGGGCACTCCAGTAATTGCCCCACGATGAAAGTAGTTCACAATTTCAATAACATAGTCTACTTCACATGAATCTGCAGTTGGATTTTTTGCTTGTGCACGGAAGGAAACTCCCTGCTCAAGTTGTAGTACTTGGAACATAGTAGGGATTGGTACATCATCGAAGTTCCCTGATGACAAATTGTTCATTTGATCGGAAGGGAGGTGGCATACGTCTTGAACTAGTTGGAGAAATCTTTCTCTGTTGGAACCAAGAAGATTAACTTCTGCAGTCAGCATTCGAATATCAGGCCTTTGAATGGTAGGATAGTTGATTGCCTGTTCGACAGTTAGGAGTTGCCTCTGATCCCGATGTTCAGAGAAGAACAATTCCGGTGGTACACTTTCGGGTAGGATGGTCTGAAAGAGGTTGTAGATGTTGGATAGGTTAGAGCCATATTATGAGTGATGCACATAGCATATAATATATGTTTATTATAACAAAAGAAGTAACTTACCACTCCACAGTCACTAATGAAGCTTAGCACGAGAGGAAACAAAGCTCTGCAAGTATCACGACAAATCTCAACTGATTCAAGGAAACTTTCAATCTTTCTCCGTTGGGTGGGATGCCACACTAGTGCCTTAGATGTAGTGTCCATAAGTCCCAAGATGTAAGAATGTAAATGTGATGGTACATACCGTCTCATTAAACTAACTGGAAAAAAACTATTCCTTAACGTTTTTTTCAAATTCGTATTCCTTTTACAACCTAATGTACCATTTGCAAATGCAGTAACAGTAGCCTCAAGTAGTCTCCCAAGACTACTTTCCATTTTCTCCATCATAAACTTCACGCCCTTCTTACCCATTAATTGACCCAATACAGAAAAATCCGGAGAGATAGAATCCACTGGATTGTTTGTTGTGCTAAATTCACCAATCCGTGGAAAGATAGTCAATGCAGTGGCATTAATATTCAACACATCAATTTGTTGATTTTGGAGATTGAGATGTTGAAATTGATTGTTGGTGAAACATGGACATGTATCACTGTGTACATTTGTTACATGTTCATCTTGATAATTCGTACTGTCTTGGATAAGATGTTCACCACCCCCAATCAGAGGAACACGGATCTTTGCGTGACATGTACCATTAGCTGTAAATCGAGGGGAATAAAGACATTCCAAGGTTACTTGATGAAGTTGTACTGCCGATTTTCCGAAGACACCAAACCGTGTTTCGAATAGACGTTTATCACTTGGATTAGATTTTCCATTAAGCTGTCCTACCTCACTAATCGATTTTCCTTTACCATTACGAGCAGCTCGTAGAGGCCTCTCTTCATTTCGTCGTGCAGCTAATGTAGTAAAAGGATCAACGACGAGGGCGGCGGCTGGTTCGGCTAGTTCGGCTGGCTCACCAGCAATAGCTACTTGATTATTATTGTTATTATTACCAGCGGGTGGTACAACCAATTGTGGTTGAGGAGCAGGTGGTGGTGGTGGCGGTGGTGGCGGTGGATTATCATCTTGATTTTGGTTAGTACTTTTACGTTGCCTTTTGGGATAACGATGATTAGATTTTGACATATTATTATATAAATATACGCGACAGTATAATATGGAGACGAGGGTTTTGTATTTAAAGCAGGAGGTATGATGCGCAGCCAATATCTGAGATCTGCTTGCTAACAAAGATTGGATGTCTTTCGAAAATCTCAGATTTTGTTTTGGCGATTAATCGTGTAAGAGGCGCAGCTAAACACTCGCACTCTTACTTCACTCGCATCAAACTAATATATACAAGACACACCATCTAATATCATGGCTAATTTAGTGGCGGCCAAGCTGAGCTCATCATATGATGATCTAATATATCTGAGAAAGGAAGATGAGAAATGCACCACTCTCAGTCGTTTATTATATAAGGAAAGAGATCAATTAACTTCTTCTATTAGTGAACAAGATGATCAGACTACTATTACAATTGGAATTGAACAAATTTCTAATCGAATATATATATTAAATAATTGGCATCAAACTGTTAATTTACAACTGGCCAATGCCGAGCTAAGACATGGATTAATCTCAGAAGTACATAATGAAAAACTTTATTCCTCACGAAAACAACGTATTGAGAATAAAGCAACTCCATTTAAAAGGGTCCCATGTCAACGTCCAAAGATTGGTATTAATATTAGAATACGTAGTTTATTATCCAGTGACAAGAAGAAGAAACACACAATAAGACAGAGAAGGTGCAAGTTTCTTTTCTACCCAAGTGATAATGAATTATTCCAACCATTACTTGATGAATATGAAATGACTTTGGATCCTATCAAACGCAAGGATTTGGTTAACCAGCTTGTTGATATTGTATGCATCCGTAAGGGACTTGATTCTACCAATGATGAGATCAGAAGGCAGATTAAATATCAATTCTTCTCGTGTAGAAGGGAGGATAATGCTGTTATTAATGTTGCATCTTCGTCGAGTGACTTTGATGAACGGGCACGTATTTTAGCAGATGCTAAAGCATTGAAGGAGTCCGCAATTAATTATTATCATCCCGAGAACGGTGTAGAGAAGTCGGGTAATCAAGCACGCAACTACTTCGACCGTTATCATGCCCCCGATCGTGCAGACCCTCCCATGTACGTTCAAGTCAAGACTATCTCACGAACTGATGTGGCTACTATCAAAGTTAATTCCGATGATACCGGCCGTGAGATTAAAGACAAGATTGTAAAGAGTGGCTATGGTGTACCCCCAAGTTCCCAAATAGTTGTGGTTAGTGGCAAGGTACTTGATGATAAGACAACCATTGGTAGCCACGGTAGTTCCAAGGTAATCTACGTGACGCAGCCATTACGTGCATCCGGGAACACTGGGAAGAAGAAGAGTAAGACGAGTAAGAAACGAGGACCGACTGGACCTCCACCATCTCTGAATAGAACTGCTAGACGTCGTCCACATCAAGGTCAAGGTCCCCCACCATCTTTAAATGCCACAGCTCCACATCCAGCTCCGCCACCATCTTTGAATGGACCTACACCGCGTCCTGCACAGCATCCACGTCCTCCGCCATCTTTGAATAGTAGACGACCTCCGCCACCATCTTTGAATGATACTGCTTCACGTCGTCCACTACGGAGGGGACCTCCACCATCTCTGAATAGGACTGCTCGAGGTCCGCCACCATCTCTGAATAGACAGATTATCGTTGTCCGCCACAAGGTCCTCCACCACGTTCATTGCATGTACCACCTCGTGAACCGCGAAGAGTATCATCAGATGAAATGTCTTCCCATGAAGAGCAAGTAACAATACCCACACAACCCCAACATATACAAAATGAAATCTTGGAGATCAATAGCGCTGCGGCAGAGTTTGATGATGTAAATGAAGTTCTTGAGAGTGTATCAAGCGTGGGTAATAATTTATACATCATTGGGCTTACTCTGAATACCAAAGAGTTGAATATCATGGGTTGCACAAGCAGATATGTCCGAGAGCGTATTGATCGTGTATATAAGATTGGACGTACCGATAATGAAGGCATGAAACGCTTGTCCGAATTGAACGTTAGCAACTTCTGCAACTTGGGAATCAAGAAGTACAAGACTAATAATGCAGCAGCGATGGCGAGTTTAAGTTGCACAACGTTCGTGGAGAATGGTTCTCCTTGCCTGACCATCTCAAGTCCAAGTTCATGAGTGATATGGCAAAGCATGAAGCAAGTGGATGCAGAACTTTTAGAAGAACATCCATTGACGAGTTTAACAAAGATCCAAATAATTGTATCTCACCAGAGGTAGACCGCCAACGATGGAAAGAAGATTGGGAGAAGCAGAAGAGTTCTGATTTCAAGTCCAACCAATCTCCTCCATCTACCGAATACAAAGAAGATGCCTTCTTCTCTCCTCATTTATCATTCACCAATCTCATGTCTCGAACAGGCAACTGTAATGGCCGTATCGGAGTAATCTCATCATATGATTATGCTCGTGGATGCACACTTAAAGGCAAGCAATGCTTCTATCTTGTCAAAGTTGTTGTACCACATGATGTGGAGTTGACTCCAAGAGATCGTTGGTTACTCAGTCGAGTCAAGTTTGGATGCTCTGATGATATTATGGAGAGGTTTACCCATATTCAAGTTGGATGCCAGTTCGATCTTGAAATGATATACTTTGAATGTGGTGATAACTATATTGGTGTTGAAGCTTGCTGGAAGGACATCTTCGACCTCCAAAACTGCAGAGGAGAGTGGTTCAATGTCTTAGCTTTGGATGTTAAGTTGATTATTGATAAGACAGTGAGCTATCTCAATTCAAGTTCTGATATATCATGGCAGGATGATGGAGACTTGGACTTGGATGAACTTCCAAACGACGAAGTTGCACGATTAATGAGTGCTCAAGTCAATAGTATCTCTGATTCCAAACAAGATGACAAGATTGACAAACTTACGAGTACTATTTCCAATCATGATATTGATTGTGCATCTCTCATTGAGCATGGTCTAAATGCAAGCGTTGCGACACTTAATGATCGAATTGGTAGTAACTTGATTCGCCGGTCTGTGACTAGTAGTAATACTCATACAAAGTCCACTAAACAGAGTCTTCCGGGAGGTACAGGTATTGCTATTATGGAGGCTCTTGATTCACATGTGACAGAGGTTACTACCGATCATCTTGGTAGATTTAGCTCTTGTAAATTTGATGCTGGTAAAGGTGTGGTCACCCGATTAGTCTCAGCTTATGCTCTTTCTGAGTATGGCAGAACAGGTAACTCCATTGAACAACAACACCGTCAATATATTGCCGAGCAGAGTCTTGGTAATGTTACACCGCGTCAGTTATTCGAGTCTGATCTCATTAAGCAATTGAAGAAGTGGATGGCCGATGATGAGCAGTTAATTGTTTGTATGGATGCCAACGAGGACGTGGTTGATGGTGATTTGAGCAAGAAGTTGTCACAATTAGGACTTGTTGAGGTATCACATGACCGACTAGGTACCAATTCAATCAATACACATGGTCATGGCACAAAGCAGATTGATGGAGTTTGGATGACGAAATCTTTATCAAGTGGACTTCAGGGTGTGGCTCTTCTTCCATGGAGCAAGAGTATTGGTGATCATCGTACCATTATATTTGATATTTCAATACTGAGCTTACTTGGTATTGATACTCTCCTTGCCAAACGAGATAGGAAAAAGTCACCCTCAATTGATATCAGTAGTAAATCATCTAACACACCAACATTCCTTGGATGTGCAGGTGATATCACCAAGTCAAATCATCATTTATTTACTTCAGCTTATTCTGATCAGAAGCGACGCGGATGGCTTTTGAACTGGGACGAGCAGACAAAGGCAGTGCTTCTATTAGATGATTGTGAACATCCTACATTTGCTAATACTGTGTCAAGACAAACAGCTACTTACCGTACTGGATCATTACATGAAGATGAACTATACTTGTTGCTTGAGGGTATACGTTTACATTCTACCACTACCAAATGGACAACTATATACAATGATTTCAGTTTGGGTATAATCCAACTTCGATCTGATTCTCACCAGTTCGGTATTAAGGCACGTAGGTATTTTCAAAGTGTTGGTATTTGGGATGATATCAAGAGTATTAATGATGGTGCAAAACTACTTTTTCAACGACTTGGTTATGATTGTGAATTGTGTAATGTTCCAAAGTATTGGTGGTTGACATTATCCAATGAATTTATGCTCAGCCGAGTTAGGGCGCGTAATGATTCGAGTGATCGAAATATGTAACCGTGTAAGACTATACGTCCAATACTTAAAAACCATCTTGCCTAATCTCTCAATTGTATTCGATACATCTTGGTCATTATTTGAAGGTGTACCGTAATTGCAACTATTATAACTACTATTGTTGTCAATATGGGGACGTGTTATATCAATATACTGTATCAGCACATCTCAGTACTACCAAATACCATAATAATCGATAAATACCGCGTTAGTATAGATAGATAAACTATATCATACCATATTGTTGTGGGGAGGGGGATTTTGCATTGCAAACATCACAACTTTCTAGATGCTGCTGCAGAGGTTGTAGGCGAAGTAAACGACTTATCAGAAAAAACGAGCATTACTAGAATTGATCAGAGGTGCTTATCTATGAATGTACCGAGCGGTTTATTGATTAGATATCAATAGGAGGAGCAATACAAATAACACACCAGTTGTACAATAGGTGATCAGAGTAGGTAGTGAGTAAAAAATCTTAGGATACACAAGTAGGGGGTATCTTTTTTCGGTAGATAGTGCATTTACCTAGTTACTATCTTTACTGATTGAAGATACGATACAGCTAGATTCACAACATCATCGTTGGACCTTTACAAGTCCCCTCAAAAGACTCTTTGTAGTTGGCGTCAATTTTGTACGATTATACTGGAAAATGCGCGTTTCATAGTTTGTGATGAAGAGAGATGATAGTAACTCAAGTTAGTACATGTGGTATAGATAATCAAACAAAGGCAAACTAAGGTCAAATAAAACAGCCAAGTCGTCAATACTTCATATTGACCACTTGAATTCATACAACAAAACAATACTAACGCGGACTTTCTAGATCACCTGCTTGCCGAATAGCCTCTGCATTAGTTGGATAGGGATGAATCACAGCAGCAAGCGCGCCAAGTCCTGTATTAGATTGGATGGCCAGAGTAATCTCGCTAATCATGTTGCCTGCTCCTTTCCCAACTATGGTAGCTCCTAGAATACGATCTGACTTCTCCTCAACTCGAATCCTAACCATACCTGTCGTCTCACCATCACAAATAGATCTATCATTATCCTCAAACTTCTTTTCGAATGTTCGGAACTTGATTCCTTTTTCATTCAAGTCCTTTGCATACAGACCAACACTTGCAATCTCGGGTGACGTGAAGGTGGCATATGGAATTAGTAACGAGCTCATCTTATCTTTGCCAAAGAAGAGGGCATTCCGAATTACAGTTCGTGCCATAAAGTCAGCTGCATGTGTAAACTTGAAGGTAGAGCAGCAGTCCCCAGCGGCAAAGACCTTTGAGTTGGTTGTCTGCAGTCTATAATTCACCTTTATACCAGCTCTTGTATCATACTCTACCCCAGCTGCCTCCAAATCCATTCCGTTTACATTGGGTCGACGACCTGTTGCAACAAGCACCGCATCAACAACCATTTCAGTGACGACCTCCTCTCCGTCAACCTTCTCTTTAATCTTGAATAGCATCTCAGGCAAGCCATTGCTTGTGATTTTTCCAGTCAATTCAACCGATACGTATTCGGTCACTGATAGTTTAAACTCTACACCTTCCTTTTCCATTTGATTCTGAATAATCGATGCATGATCATCGTCCTCCTTTGGTAATACCCTACCACTCCTTCCTAATACTGATACTTGAGTACCTAGACGTTGCATCGACTGTGCCATCTCTAGCCCAATAACGCCAGGCCCGATTACGACAAGTTTCTTGGGTTGAACTGTCATGTTAAAGAAAGACTCATTGGTCATTACATAAGGTCGAGGGATACCATCTCCAGGATTGAGATTAGATGCATGCAACTCTTTCAAGCCCTTCATTGGGATTAGACTTGGACCACCACCTGTAGCAATCACAGCCTTGTGAAAGTTTAAAACTTGACCATTGACTTCGACGGATGATTTGCTGAGAAACTTTCCTCTTCCAAGGTAGAGTTCAACCCCCAGTTCATTTGTAAAACGTTCTGCCGAATCATGATGAGAGATATCAGACCGAATGCGTCGGATACGTTCCATAATCTTGCCAAAGTCTATGTTTGCTTTGCCACAGATGGAGATTCCTGAATCAGCCAAATGATCTGTATTATTCACAGTATGTGCAAGAGATGCAGCATGTATCAATGCCTTGCTTGGAACACTGGAAGATGCGCGTTATACCAGTTTATGAACACGAAGAGAGATGATTGTAACATATGTTAGAACAAGTGGCTTACAGAGGCAATCAAATAAAGCCAAACTAAGTTCAAATGAAGTATTCGAATGGCCGAGTTTTCATATTGAGCACAAACATTCACATAATAAAACAATACTAACGCGAACTTTCCAGCCAACATTAAGACAGTCGCCTCCAAGGAGGTTAGCTTCAATTAAAGCAACCCTAGCACCAACACCAGCAGCACCCGATGAAGTTACAAGCCCAGCAGCCCCAGCTCCAATAACTACTAAATCATACGTATTTGTAGACTTTGGATCTTTCCATGCTGTTGGATGGACATGGTTTAATAAAGTCAAATTGTGCTTGTCTAGCGGCCAAACGCTCTGTCCAGCATCAAAATCACGGGGAGGAATCTCCCACGTTCCTTTCATATCCGGCAGTGGCATACTTGGTTGTAGTTGCATCGTATCCAATGTGTTGTTTGGAGAAGAGGATGACAATGATGAAGGAGGAAGATAATCACTCCACTGAAACTTCTTCCCCGTGATGGGATTGATGGATACATCTCCTCTCTGCATTGCATATGATATGAGCATTAATATGATATAATGTGAGATTATGATAAGAGAAGATGTATATGTGCATAAGATATGCGCATAGGTATATACATATGATGTGAGCATATCAGTGCTCATATGATATGAGCACTGATATGATCATATGATGTGAGCAGACATTTGGTCAAGATTCTCTTACCTCAGCAAAGTGGTAGTATAGATAGTCATCTTTAAACTCATGATCTCGTGTAACATGTTCAAATAAACTCAATTCAGTCATGATACTCTGGCCGAGTAAAACAGCTTCTTCCCTACTATTAGCCAACCCATTGTTGATTAAAAGGTCTACTGCTTCCCTGCCGTAAAACAGTTGTGGTAAGCTGTGAGATGATACTTTCGATCCTTTAGTTCTACACCGGCACGGAATTGTGTTGCAATATCTGTTAATAGATCTTTATCATCGCTTGGTTCTTCGATGATGGTTGTAGGAGAGTTTGAAGTCATGTTGGTGTTGATAGATTAGTTAAGATTTTGTGTATATGATGTGTTTGTTTTTTCAATGATGATTTGTTTGATATTCAATTTTATGAGAAGACTTTTATCTAAAATATATAACAGGCAGCAACGCCAATGCAAAAATCCTCTAATAAGCATTACATTGTATGTTGGTTGCCAAGCCCGAGTAGTATTTGTTGCAAAAGATCTTGCTAGAATACCGTTGATCGCCAAAAGATAGGCCAATCATCTGCCCTATATGTGCTGTGCAGTTTCACCTACGATGGCGGCTCTACATGCAATAGTGTAGCACCATGTCGTCTTGTCAATGCATATCAGGATTGGATATCACTTGAGTGGTTTTGTTGTCTTGTCGAGAGACGATAGTTGGCACAGGCATTGAACATAAGATATGCACATAAAAATGTTCTTCATATCTTTGCTCATAAATTGCAAAAACAAACACATCCATCAACTACACATCATAACATCAATACCTTACACCTTACATATATCAACCTACAACATTAATCTACTTCACTTAATACTTCAATATATCATCCAACAAATATGAGTACATCTTCTCAAAAAGTATCGAATGCTCCATCGGCGGCAGTATTCAAACCTCAATCTTTACCTACAGCAGGTGCTGAACGTCTCAAGAGTGACTACCGTATGTACGGTGGAATTCTACTTACATTGGGTATTTGTGCAGCATATGGATCCTTTGCCGATATTGCATCTCTTGATACCCCCAATTCAAAATTACAAGTGGCCACACTCGTTGCTGCTATTCTCCAAGCCATCTTTGGTCTAACATGTGTGTTTGTTGGACTATGTTCTGTCGTGATGGATATCGGTAATACAAAACTCACTACATTGGCATGTGTATGTATCCAACTTGCTTGGTGCCCATTCCTCGTCGGATTAACAACCATTGGTATGGGTATCGTGGCTGACCCTTCAGAGAATCCTTGGATACCAGCAATATACAATCCTACTTCTTCCCAAGTCAAGTTTGTCGGTTCAATGGCATTCTTTGGTTTGATCGCTGCAGCGATTGGCATGGTCGGAAGTTTGGCTTTTTTTTCTTTCTCAATGCATGCTATCCAAGCTGGTAACCCCGAACATCGTTCAGGTTTATACTTTCGGGGAAGAGCTAAGACGTACAACGGGCTATTAATGTTGGCAGGGTTTACTCAATTAGCAATCGGATCATTCATTATCAACAAATATGGCAATGGTCCGCTACCTGAGCCTATTAATGCTTTTGTATACCCCGTGATATACTTCCCTGAGATCTCAATTACTGTTGGACTTGTACAAATGATTGTAGGATTCATCGGAATTGCAAGGAGTCTCCGCAAGTCTCAGGATAAGGAGAGTACATGGTTCCAAGCTTTATGCTTCTTCATGTACATCTGTATCATTTCAATGCAAATATTGGCTCAAGTCGCATACGCCCCTGGCGGCACAGCAGCGGCTGCAGCTCCTAGTTTGGCATGTGTTTACTTTGGTTTGTCTCTAATGCCTGCCTTCCTTGATTGGAAGATGAATCACGTACCTGACAACCTTGAGGGATATTATGAAGATCAAACTATTGAACCAAAGCAAGAACTCTTTTTAGAGATGGAGCAGAGCATCAAAAAGAACAACTCCAATGATTACAACTTTGAGACCACAAACGATAGCAATGTCTAAGAATGTACGGAGGCACTCTTGCTGTACTTGTGTTAGTGTATCCTAAATGTAATATAGTTAAATGTATGTTAAAGTTTCATTTATATGGTACTTAAGAGTATGTTTTGTACGTTCAAACGGTGAACTTGAGCCCCATCTCACCTAGTTCTCTGCATCTTTTTTTACTTGTAGATCTCTTAAAGATACTGAGCTAGTAGTCGTGAACAATACACATCTAACTAAGAGAACACACCCACAAGATAGTAGAGAAAAGAGGAATTCAAACAACTAAACATTTAGATTATATGTACATGGATGTACACTATCAAGTTGCTTCCATCTCAATTGCAAACTGCCTACATATACTTTTCTATTTCTTTTCAAACTACCACAGATACTTTTCAATTGCAAACTAACTTGCCACTCTTCAATATCTCAATCATATTGTCTAATCTCCATAACCAATTGATAAGATGATATATCGCTACCCAATCAATAAGATATGTACATTCGGTTATGGGTGGAGACACAGGTAATCATTTCACACAATGAGATAAAACATATGAACATATCATATGTTCATAATTTTGATGTCTTCGATTTGGATACGGACTTGGAAGACTGCCACTCTTGGATACTACTCTACCAAACTCTTGAATAACATCATCGGGTAGAAAGAAGAAATCACTACCATCATTATCAAACGACATACTCATATCATATGACAGGGAAAAGGAAGCAGCAGTATCAAGAAATGAAGTATCGATCGTGGATGATGATTTGTTTGAGGTATGATGATTCTGCTTAAGAGTCTTTGTACTCTTAAACATCTTACCCCCTTTGCTGAACACGAAGAAACGTTTATTGATATTAGGATGATAATAGTAGTTGGTTGATCCGTTATGTTGTTTGATGAAGTGTCAGGGGTATCTTGTGTTGCTGATGCTGGAGTATCCGATAGAAATTGAGCAGTAGTTGAATCATATGCCTTCGATGTTTTACTAAACAGTAATGCCTTGCTTGTCTTGCTATTCAATCTACGGCGGCGGTGTAGGATATGAACTTCATGTTGTGATGACGGTGCATCTGATGCTGCTGCTGCCGACGATGATGATGTTAGACAGAAGAGGACGGCGGCCGATACAAGAAGGAGAGAGGTAGTAGAGAATAGATTCATCATGATTGATATGGGTATATGGAAGGAGGTATAGTATGACGGCGGTGAATAGGTATATGTAGAGATGGTGCATGTGAGATGTTAATTGCAATTTGTGAGCTGTTTTGCTTACGGAGTGGAGTTGATCGTGCACTGAAACTCTCTGTCACAATACACGACTACATACACATTTTCCTCTTTTTCGAGCTCATAATTTGCCTTGAGCTCATTCATCACACCTCAACACCCCTTTATTTCATCATCTCATCATCATATCATGCCTTTTCAAGCGGTCAACCAATGGTGAGTTCTCTCTCATACGAATACTAATAGTTCAGTTCAACCCTCCCGCCGTTCCCATCAAAGTTACATTTTTTTTTCTCTATTGTCAATCTTTATATATTAACATCACCTCATCTACTTCCATCTTCCATTCGTGTTTTGACGTTAGAGGATGCTGTGAAAAGAAGAAGGTATACAAAGAAGAATGATATTGAAAGAGTATCAGATAATTAATCAAATGATTGTATGCTTCTATCTTTACAATACATTCTAGTCATTTGATTTGTGTAAGAGAATATAGAAGGAATGCCAACTCCGTCGCTTCCTCGTACATTCACACCGAACAAAGAGAGGTAGCCAAATGACAAAGTATCTCGTCTTGCTTCTCCCTCCACAATCAAACTCAGCTCTCAACACCTACATATCAAACCAACTATCAATCCAAATCATCATATAATCATCATAATAACAACTAATCAACCATCCTTCTATTTTTGACTGTATGATTTGTTACCAACACGAATGCGGTTGCTCGAAGTCTTTTCCTTCTTATTCTTCTTACGACCGGGTGCCTTAGGAGCTACAGATCGTGAGATAGGCTTCATATGATGAGCATCATTACGTCGGGCGTTGTAATTGTTACTATTACGAAACGCCTTGTTCCTTCCTCCACGATGATTGCTATTCTTCCTTGATGTTTCTTCATCTTGCATTAAATAAAAGTCATGCATCATCTTCTCCACTCCCTTGTTCTTCTTTTCATTTACTGGAACTTGAGTATTGATCGGTGTCTGACCAGAGATGTTGGATAACCTAGAAGTAAGTTTGGTAGAGAGAGATGAAGAGATGAGGTGATGTTAATATATAAAGATTGACAATAGAGAAAAAAAAATGTAACTTTGATGGGGACGGCGGCCGATACAAGAAGGAGAGAGGTAGTAGAGAATAGATTCATCATGATTGATATGG